>Ga0209755_10000542_pt1 | contig 67965 bp, 43 predicted proteins | sample TergutCo191P1_FD_187301 | JGI IMG/M metagenome (GOLD analysis project Ga0209755, IMG submission 187301) | Cornitermes sp. P1 segment gut microbial communities from Petit-Saut dam, French Guiana - Co191P1 (SPAdes) (version 2) | ecosystem: Host-associated > Arthropoda: Insects > Digestive system...
CCCCCCATCTTATAGATAAAATCATAATTTCAATTTATTTATGCCTCTGTTTGTGTTTGTCCAAAGACATAATGTCCCGGCTGTCAGCCCGGCGTATTTTGACAGGTAAACATATCTAATATATACAGAGAAAAATTTTTATAAGGAGAACAAAGTGAGAAAAAGGATTATTTTAGTTTTGGTTCTGGCTGCGGTTATATCGGGAGCCGCATTTGCGCAGAATTTCTGGATTTCCGGCGAAGCTAGTATTGCCGGAGGCGGCGTACGCGCAGAGTTGATGTTATTCCAAGGATTATCTGTTGGTATAAATTATTATTGGAACTATACTATTTTACCCGAGATAGGAGTAGATTTGGGTATTGATTTTTCTATACGTTTATACCCTGGATCTGGATCATTCTTTTTTGGCATTGGGTTGGGTTATCATGAAAATTATAAAAATAGTAACTATAGTTATACTTTTTTTTCAGGAGTAGGAGTAGGAAGCTTTAATCATGAAAGAAAAGGGTTTGGAATTACTCCTGAAATCGGATGGAAGATCGATTTAGGTAGACAAGGAGCTTTTTTTATACAACCAGGAATAAAGGTGCCATTAATATTTATTAAAAGTAGTCCCAGTTTTTTAAAAGATGTAGATACTAATATTTCTTATTATTATGATAAAGATCAATCTATTATGGGTATTGGCATTATTCCCTATATAGGGATTGGTTATGCGTTTTAATAATTAAATCATTTTGCTTCGTCTTGAACTAATTAAGGCAGAGTTTATTGTCTGTTTATAAATTAAATCTCATTTTGTAACTTAAGAAATAAAAATTACCGCGGAATATTTGGATAATTATATCTCTTTTGACAATCAATTTTTCCTATGTTAAAATAATTTCAGAGGTTATCATGAACAAAGAAACAGAGGAATTTCTAAAAAAACAGGCAAAAGAAATCCGAAAAATGACAATCGAGGAAATCGGAATTTTGGGAACAGGTCATATCGGCGGGGCGATGTCGATTGTCGACCTTTTGGCGCTGCTTTATTTTCACCGCATGAAGGTTGATCCGCAAAAGCCGAGGTGGGAAGAGCGCGATCAGCTTATAGTATCCAAGGGGCATTCCGGTCCGGCTGTTTACGCGGCGCTTGCGCTTAAGGGATATTTTCCGGCAGATTGGCTTACTACTTTAAACAAAGGCGGGACGAGCCTTCCGAGCCACTGCGATCGAAATAAAACTCCCGGCATCGACATGACAACCGGTTCTCTCGGGCAGGGATTTTCCGCGGCAATCGGAATCGCTCTCGGCCTAAAAATGGATAAAAAAACATCTACAGTATATACAATTATCGGCGACGGCGAGTCAAACGAAGGACAGATTTGGGAAGGCGCGCTGTTTGCCGCTTATCAAAAGCTGCCCAACTTAATCGTTTTTACCGATCATAACAAGCAGCAGCTCGACGGCTTTACCAAAGATGTTCTTGATATGGGAAACCTCGCCGCCAAGTGGGAAAGCTTCGGATGGTTTACTCAGGAAACTGACGGTCATGATATCGCCGCGCTTGACGCCGCGATCGAAAAAGCGTTAGCTGAAAAAGAAAAACCCTCGATGATTATTATGCACACAATCAAGGGAAAAGGCTGCAATTTCGCGGAAGGCGTCGAAAAAAATCACAGCATGGCTTTTGATATGGAGAAAGCGAAAGCGGCAATTGCGGCATTAGGTTAAAAAATTATCATGAAACGCTGTTTCATGATCGATAATATTACGCGGTATACAGCCGCACTAAATAGAGGTTAATGATGGCTGAACAAAAAGAAATGAGAATGGCTTATGTCGATACAATAATGGCGTTAGCTGAAAAAAATAAAAATATTGTTGTGCTGGAAGCGGATTTAATGAGCTGCACGAATACCGGCATCTTTAAAAAAACTTATCCTGACAGGTTTTTTAACTGCGGTGTCGCCGAAGCGAATATGATCGGCATCGCGGCAGGGCTTTCCACACTGGGGAAAATTCCTTTTGCGTCAGGCTTTGGCTGTTTCTCATCAAGGCGTGTTTTTGATCAATTTTTTCTTTCGGCGAATTACGCGCAATTAAATGTTAAACTGATCGGCACTGACCCGGGAGTAACCGCGGCTTTTAACGGCGGCACTCACATGCCGTTTGAAGAACTCGCCCTGATGCGCGTTATACCAAAACTTACAATGATTGAACCGTCCGATCCTGTTTCATGCGCCGCCTTTGTCCGCTTAATGGCCGAAGAATACGGCTGTCACTATCTTCGTATTCCGCGAAAACCGGTGCCGGCGCTGTATCCCGAAAACGAAACATTTAAATTCGGCAAAGCGAAAATTTTAAAAGAAGGAAACGATGTGTGTTTTATCGCGCTTGGAAGCCTTATGGTAAACCAATCGCTGAAGGCGTGCGATAAACTTGCCGAAGCCGGAGTTAAAGCCGGCGTACTGGATGTGCTTACCTTAAAACCCATCGACCGTGACGCGGTATTGAATCAGGCCGGAAAAGTACACGCGATAATCAGCGCAGAAAACGCGCAGATAATGAGCGGACTTGGCAGCGCGGTTGCGGAAATTCTCGCCGAAGAAAGATGCGGCTGCAGATTTGCGCGTATCGGCATCCGCGACGAGTTCGGCGAAGTCGGTACACAGGATTATCTTGTAGAACGCTTCGGCCTTGATGTAAACAGCCTTGTGAATAAAGCGCTGGAGTTACTTGGGTAAACAGCCCAAGAACTTATCAGCTTTTCGGCGGCAGCTTTACTATAACAATTTTTTTGTAATCGTAGAAAACTTTTTTATTATCGGCTTTGAGAATCATCAATTTGCTGATCTTCATACAATCGCCGGCGTTACGGTATAAACCGGCGGTATAATCGCTTAGTTCCGGCAGAAGTTTCTCCATTTCATTTTTTCTCCTTTTCCTTCCATATAAATGTGACGTTAATTAATAACGTTGTCAGTCACTTTTTTCCTCCGAAAAAATTTTAAAAATTTTTTATTTTCGGTCATGCAAAACAGCAGGCTGGCGCCATATATAAGCAAATCTTTTTTAAGGAGATGCTTATGAAAATTAAATCCTGTTTATTATTTATCATTTTGATATTTGTTTTTGCCGGTTGTTCAGGATACTTGAATGATTCGGCGGAAAGCGCGGATCGAATAACTAAGACAGCGCAGCCGCAATTATCAGGAACGGAAAGAATAACGGCAGGCCTGTCTCAGACTGCATTAAAAGAAACCGAGCTTGACTCTTTAACGCGTTCGCTGAGCGGGCTCGCGGAACTTGAAAGAGCCGGATCGTGGTTTCAAGGGATGGCTTTGGCGGAATCCGGCATACGGGAGACAATGGGTGATTATTCGGGAGCGGTTGTAGCCGCTTATAAGGAATTATCCCGGGCTTACGGCGCCGGGCTGATACAGAAAAATGAACTTGAACAGAGTATTTTAAATTTACTTACGGCAGTGGATCAAAATATTGTTATCGCCGCCGCGAACGCAATCATAAGTTTTCAAAACGAAAAATGGGATGAAGCCGCAAGGGCTTTCAGATCGCTTTTTAATGAACTTGATGAGCCTGACGGATTCGCGCGATGGATGATTCTTGTCTGTGATTTGGAAAACAACAGAACAGTATCCTCCATAGAGAACAGACGCGCCGCCGAAGCGTATAAATCAATCCGCGCGCGTTATGTGCAATTTCCTGAGTACTGGTACAGAGGCGCAAGGGTTTTTTCCGGCGTTATCGCGGCTGATTACGCGGAAACCTGCATCAATTTATCGGCGCAGGGGCCGTTCGCGGATGAATGCCGGTCAATTCTGGCTGCATACGCGGGATTAAAAACCGGAGACGGTTCATCAATAAAAACGATGAGAGAAATTGATGAAGTGATTACTCAGTCTGTAAATTCAGGCAATCCGGAAATTTTAACAGAATTATTTCCATTAATCAGCCTTCCCGACAATCCTTACACTGTGTATGCCGTAAGCGCGCTTCGAACGCTTACAGGTTATTCAGGCTTTAGGGAATATTTTGCCGGACAGGCCGCTTCCGCGGCAGGGCATCTTGCGGAACGTCTTTCATATATCAGCCGCGGCTGATACAGGCATGGGGGCGTTAAATGAAACTGTTTTTAATACATGACAGCATCTGTATTTTGTTTGCATCAATTATTATTTTCGCGTCATGTGAAAACGCGCCGTTCCCGAAACTTGCCGCAGGAGGCATGCCGGGTGAAAAGACGCTTCGAATTTACGCAGGCGCAGGCGATGCGTACGCTCAGGGGAGGTTTTACGACGCGGCGGAAATACTGCAAAAAGAAAATAATTTTCCGCCCGCGCTGATATTAAGGGCAAAGGCCGAATATTTTTCAGGTGATTTGGAAGGAGCGGAAAAAACCAGCCGCAGGGCGTTAAAACTGCGTCCTTCATCTTTGGAAGCGGGTATATATCTTGCGCGAATTCTTCGCGAAAAAGGCGATATGACGGGAGCAAGGGCAGTGATTGAATCCCTGTTAGCTGACAACCCGCAGGATATACGCGCCCTGCGGCTTGCTGCGGATATCGCTCTGGAAACAGGAAAAGCGGATGAAGCCGCGATTCTGCTGGACAGGGCAGCGGAGTTTTCCGCTGAAAGCGCGATGGTTCTGCTCGACAGAGCAAGGCTTCGCTGGATTTCAGGAAGCGCGGAAGCGGCGCTTGAGGATTTAAGCCGCGCAAGAGCGATGCTTCCGTGGAACACTCCGCTAGAAATATCAATAATAAATCTTGAAAAAACAATAAAAGAGGTAATGCGATGAAAATTTCACATAACAAATTGATTATTTCCGCGATGGAAAAATGCCGCGCGCAGTTAAAACGATACACAGCGGTGTTTCCGGCTTTGTTTTTATCGGTCACATTCGGTGTTTACGCGAATGACAGTAATGCTTACAGCGGCTCCGAACGCACGCTGACTTTCGCGCAGGCGGCTGAACTTGCCGTCGCCGCATCCGCCGATCTAAGGCATTCACGGGCTTCGCAGGCTGTCATGGAAGGAGCATGGAAATGGGGAGTAATGTCTTATCTGCCGCGCTTAAGTATCAGCGTATCGGAAAATGACAGGCTGCAGCAGTTTGGCGCGGATACATTCATGAAAAATTACGGGATAAATATCGATCAGCTTATTTGGGACGGCGGCAGAACATCGATGACAAGACAGCTTGAACGCATGGAAATTGACATGACAACATCCAGACTGGAAAGAAGGGAAAGCGAAATCGCTGAAGCGGCGATAGCGGCTTACAGAAATGTGCTGTCATCAAGGGCGATTCGTGATATACAAATTTCCGCTTTGGAAATTCTGGAAGAGCAGCGGCGAATATTAAGCGAAGAAGTGCGTCTTGGCCTCGCGCTGGAAATTGATCTTGCTAGCGCGGACATCAGTCTTGCGGAAGCGAGAATAAATATCTTATCGATTCAGCTTGATCTTGACGAAATGGAAATGCAGTTTACAGAACTTCTCGGACTTGATCATCTGCCGGTTCTTGCGGAAACAGTTGATGTTCACAGTCCTGTTATGCTTCCTGTCGCTTCCGCGGCGGCGGTAATAGCGAGAGAACGGAACCCTGATATAAGAGAAGCGCGCCATTCAATCGCGAAGAAACAGCTTGAATTAAATTATGTTATGCGCACATGGATACCTACATTCAGAATAAACGGAAATTTCGGCATCAGCGGACAGGATTATCCTCTTACAAGATCAAACTGGTCAGTCGGCTTAAGCATCGAATTCTCCAATCCGTGGTTTTCTAACCGCTTCAGCGCGCAGGCGGGATGGGAACCTCCGTATGACAGAACCGCGATGATTCAAAATAGTTTTTCTCCGCTGCCCGATCCCGCGTCCGGTTACGGAGTAAATCAGGCAAGACTCGCGCTTGCGTTAGAGCAGGACAACTACAGCGTTCTTCTTGAACGAATGGGAAGAATGGCGGTTGTCGCGATAGAAAAATGCGCATTCGCCGAACAAAAAAGAACGCTGTCGCTTCAGGCTGCCGCGCTTGGCAAGGAGCGTTACCGTATCGAGGAAATCAGACTCGGCCTTGGACAAATAACAAGATTAAAATTGATGGAAATTTTTATTGAGCAGACACAAAGGGAGATAGCGGTAATACAGGCGGCGACCGCTCTTCTTGAAGCCGAACGGGAACTTGAAATGTTTTTAAATCTTGAACCCGGAGAGCTAAGTAAATTGGCGTTATTATTTTATTCATCATACTCGCCGCCGCACTGATGAATAAAAAATTTAACGAAAAAATAATTCATTAATAAAAAATAAATAAGGAAGAGTTAATGAAATTAAAATATTATTTCTTGCTTCAGATGATTATCCTGCTGATTTTTTCGTGCGGTAAACCGCATGAAAATATATTCAGCGATACCAGAGCCGTTAGGGGAATCGCTGTATCCGTCCGCGAAATTCCCGATATTGCTTCGGGTTTCGGCAGTTTATCATTTATCAGTAAAGTTGATATTACTTCTCCGCAGGAAGCTGTTATCAGAAGATTATATTTCCGCGAAGGCGATTATGTGAATACCGGGCAGATAATAATTCAGCTTGAAAATCCGCAGATTAATCTTGCGGTGGAAAGAGCGGAAAATAATTATTCGCAGGCGCTTGCCGCGCACAATCTCGCGGGTTCAAGGCTTTTGGAAGGAAAGTTTCAGGCCGAAGCGCATTTATTGGCGCTTGATAAAGCCGATTCCGAACTCACGCTTGTAAAGCGGAAATGGGAAGAAAACAGGCGCAAGCATCAGAATCAGGAAACGCTTTTTGAAGCGGGAGGCATTCATACAGAGGCGATTTTAGTAAGCCGATTTAGTCTGGACAGCGAATGGGAACAAATTCAATTAATGGAAAGGGAGCTTGAAATCAAGAGGATCGGATGCCGCGAACAGGATTTAATCATGGCGGGCATTCCCGTCCCGTTAAACGCAACAGAACGAAAAAACGCTTTAGTATCTCTTTTAACATCAAGTTTAAGCGCCGAACTGGAAGCGTCAAAAGCAAGGCTTGACGCGGCGGAAAAAGAATTAATATCTGTAAATATTACGCTCGAAGAACTAACAATCCGCAGCCCGGCATCCGGTATTGTGGGTGCGCGCTATCTTGAAGAGGGAGAACGCGTCCGCCTTCAGGATAAAATCATCAGTCTGATTGACACAACATCGTTATACGCAATTTTTCCGCTGCGTGAAAGAGACGCTGTACGCATGGAGAAAGGCATGGCTGCATCCGTTTTAATTGACGGAACAGGCGAAACTTACGAAGGCATTGTCGATTTAATTTATCCGCAGGCGGACAGCCAGAGCCTGAGTTTCCTTGTCCGCGTTTTGCTGCGGAATACAAGAGAACCGGATAAATTAAAATCGGGGATGTTCGCGCGTATTACAATAAATCTGGGAAATCCAAACAGAGCGGTTTATATTCCCGAATCGTCAATATTCAACAGAAAAAACAGCGAAGGCAGCGTTTTTATTATTAACGGAAGCGTGTTAACGGAACGAAACATAGTTCTTGGATCAGTATTCGGAGAAGAACGTGAAATTATCTCAGGATTGAACGGAGGTGAAATTATTGTACTGCGTCCTGATTCTGATTTAAGGGAGGGAACAAGTGTTACAGTCAGCGAGTAAAATTTTCGGGTTGTTATGCGCTATTATTTTTACGCAGTGTTATTTATTAATTTCATGCGGCTTTATCGATCTGCGTCCAATCAATATAACTATTGAACCCGGTAAAGCCGGCGCTGTTTTACCGGCGGCGGACAGTCCGGTAATAATTAAATTTGACACGGAAATGATAAAAAATGACGCGGAAGGAATTTTACAAATTACTTCCGATTCAGGCTCGGTAAGCGGAGACAAATTCTGGAAAGGAAACAATCTTTACTTTGTGCCTGTTCAGGGGTGGACGGCGGGAATTCGTTATGCGCTAAGCCTTACAGGATCAATACGTTCAATAGACGGAAGAGAACTGCGGATTGAACGGTATATTTCATTTTATGCAGTTAACAATAACCATCCTCCGGTTCTGGTTTATCATAATCCGCCGGATGGCGCGTCTGTCAGCACAAATAATATTAATTATGAATTTCATTTTTCGCGTTCTATGGACAGGCTGTCAACAGAGTCAGCTTTGATACTGGAAGGTATAAGTAAAAAAAATATTGAATGGTCAGCTGACGATAAAATATTAAAAGTTGCTTTAGAAAACGCGCTTTCTCCCTGGGTATTGTATAAATGGAGCGTAAGGGATTCCGCAAAAAGCGCAGACGGAGTTCCGCTGCAGAAAACTTATTCGGGGCATTTTATAACAGACATGGATCAAACGCCTCCGAAGGTAACAGGTATATACCCGGTGTTAAATGAAAACGGCCGCTGGTACGCGACAGGACTGGAAATGGAAACAGGACTAAGACAGGGCCACGGAATCGCGGTTGAATTCAATAAGCCGATGGGAGAAAGCGTTCTGCGTTCACTGCGTTTTGAACCGTCATTGCAGGGCAGAACAGAATATTTAAGCGAAGAAAGCATTGTGTATATTTTTGCGCGCGATCCTGAACCTGAAACAATTTACACATTAACAATTTCCGGTGATACGAGAGACATCGAAGGCCTGAAAATCGGAACGGATTTTAAGATCTATTTTACTCCTGATATTCCGGTATTAAAAATTCTTTCTGTTAAAGCGGGAGGTAATGAAATCGATTTTTCGCAGGCGAATAACCCGGCGCGAATTTCAATAGACGCGGCAACAGGTCTTCTTGATCTGACAATTTATTTTTCATTGATTTTCGATTTTAACGAAATGAAAAATGCTCCGTGGCGAATCACGCTTGCTCCGTTGTTTCCAAGATCGCTTTCTCCGGTTGCTCTTCAGTATGTAAACTGGGCATCGGGCGATCGTCTTTTGCTCCGCTGGGAAGGATTAAAAACGGGAGATGAATACCCTCATTATTACAGGCTTACAATTCCCGGGGGTGCCGGAGGAATCAGTTCAAGTCCGGGAATAAATATGAAAGAAAATATAACGATCCTTCTGGAGGCGGTTAAATGAAAAAATATTTATTATTTTTATTAATTAGTATATTTTCTTTTATTTCCTGCGATATTCTGAGGCTTTCAAAATTTGAAATTGTATCATGGACGCCTGGCGGCGGATTTTATGACAATCCCGATAATATATTTGTTTCAGTTGAATTTTCGCATGAGCCTGATAAGGCGAGCGTGGAAAGAAATTTTTCTCTTACAGGAAACGGAAACCGGATCAGGGGAAATTTTTTCTGGGACGGAAATATAATAATTTTTTCTCCATTGACGCCGCTTGAAAAAAATACAGATTATATAATAAATATTTCGGAAAATACACGCGATACCGAAGGTCTTTCAATGGATTACGCGTTTATCGGAAATTTTACAACCAGAGCTTCAAGCGTCCGTCCTGTTTTAATTTCATATAACCCGTCAATGTATGCGCAAATTGACGATATGAATGCAAAAATAATGCTTGAGTTTTCACTGCCGGTACCCTTAAAAGCCTTATACGATAATGTCTCGTTCAATCCTTCCATGTCCGGGCTTTGGCATATTGAAAACAGCGGAAGGCTCGCGGTTTTTACGCCTTCTCAGTCATGGGTAAATAACAGCCGTTATGAGATAAAAATAAATAACTCATTGACAGATAACAACGGAATGAATATTGGCAGTGAATTTTCCGGGATTTTTTTTACAGGTACAGATTCACAAATACCGCGGCTTCTCAGCGCATGGCGGATAACAAATAATAATGAAATGATCGAATTAATTTCCTGCGGCGGTTATTCCGGCATGTTAAATCCACTTATAGAAAATACTGATTGGGAAAAGAATGACAGGTTCCTTCTGATTTTCTCAAAACCGGTGCACGTTAACTCTGTAAAAAACTTTATTGTTGTTGATGACGGACCAAATCTTATTGCGGAAACTCAGCCCGGTTATGAAAATGAAATTTACTTTCGCTTTGAAAATATTCCGGCGTATAAAAGCAGATTTACAATAAGAATTAAGCCGGGAATTAAAGATTCGTCAGAAAAAGAAACAAAAGAAGAAAATATATTCAGAATATTCGCGGACGGAAAATTATCGATGCCTCCTGAACTTGCGGGAATCAGAATGCCAATGTCCCCTAAAAATGAAACTGACAAGAAATTAAAATTTTACGACGCCGGTTCATTATATAAAATTATACCAATCTCTGATGAATTTTATCCTTCAGGGGAAAGCGTTGACACATGGATCGAACTGTACTTTAAAACAGCCGAAGGAGCCTTAATCGAACCTTTTTCTGTTATGGAACTTTTTAGAATAGAAACAAGCAATAATGTGATAAATTTTTCTCCGCGTCATGTAAAAACGGATAATTTTACAGTTCCTGAACCGGAAACAGGATGGGAAACTTATCAGCGGATTGAAATTTTGGGAAGTCTTATTAACACAACTTTTTTCGGAATTATAAATTTTCAAATTTCACCGGGGCTTGAAGACACTCTTGGAAACAGAAATGAAAAATTACTCGGAATCCCGCTTTTAAAGTAGAAATATTATGAGAGGATTAATCATACTTTTTACACGCCGCCCAATTACCGTTATCATGATACTCGCGGCGCTGATAATAGCGGCAATATTTTCTCTTTTCTCACTGCCGGTTAACAGGCTGCCGGAATTTTCCGTGCCCCGCGTAACAGTCGAAACATTATATCCTGGAATGGCAGCTAACGAAATAAGAAGCATGGTTACAATACCTCTGGAAGACGGACTTTCGGCGATAAAAGGACTTGAAAGAATCAGAAGCATTTCGCGTGACAATCGATCTGTTATCAGCCTTGATTTCAGGTGGGGGACAGATCCGATGTCCGCGTCTGTTCTTGTCCGCGAAGCTGTTGATGCGGTTTATCCCGGTCTTCCGAACGGAGTGCGCAAGCCGTCAGTCGCATCCGCAGAAGCGGACAACAGCGCGCATATTGTAATTGCTGTTAGTTCACGTAACGGGAACGGCGAATTTGCGCGTAAACTGGCGGAGTTCGAAATTCAAGCGAGATTGCGCCGCATTGACGGAGCGGGTTCTGTTGTAATTATCGGAGGTGAAACCGCGGAAGAAAAAATCGCGCTTGATGTACATCGTCTTGCGGCTCTCGGGTTTACTCCTTCTGATTTCGCGAATCTGCTTGCGCAGGAAACAGCCGATATCCCCGCCGGCAACGCGCGTGAAGGCAATACTGAACTTGTTGTAGTAAGTTCCGGAAAACCTGATTCAATTTTATCGTTATCTCAATTAATACTTTCTGCGGCGTCTTCCGGGGCGGGAACATTAAGAGTTGAAGATACAGGTGAAATTTTTTCTTCGGCTGTCAGGCGGGACAGTATATTTGTACATAACGGAAAAGAAGCAGCCGGTTTGGAAATTCACAGAAGGCCGGGAGCTGATCCCTTAAAACTGTCCAGAGATATCAATAAAATGATCGAAGAGACAAACGCTCTTTTTTCACGTGACGCGCATATAGAAATTGCCGCTGATTCATCACGTTCACTAATAAGCGGCATAACAGGCTTATTAATTTCCGCCGGGCTCAGCGCATGCGCGGTAATAACAGTTCTGTTTCTATTTCTCCGCAGGCTAAAATACAGCCTTCTCGCGGCTCTTTCTATTCCCGTTTCCATTGCCGCCGGCATTTGTGTTCTTTCCGTTACGGGAAAATCGTTAAACGCTATGAGCCTTTCAGGGCTTGCAATCGGAATAGGCATTGTTTCCGATATCAGCGTAATAGTCCTTGATTTGCTGCACCGCGCCTTCGGGAAAAGAGCTTCCGCTCCTGACGCTGAAGAAACAGGGAATAAAGTATATTCAATTTCGTCATCAAGCGCAGCCTCCACATTAACAACAGCTTTAGTATTTTTTCCCATAATAATGCTGCCGGGTCCTTTAGGAAGCCTTTTCGGAGATATCGCGGTCACTCTTACATCTTCCGCGGCCGCTGGATGGTTTTACGCCCAATTCTGTCTTCCGCCGCTTTATAAATTTTTCTTTTCCGCCGTAATTGCAGCTAACAACAATCTAAATAAAAAATCTCCGGCAAAAATATTTTCAAACGCTGTTCTTACAGGCGGCAGTCTTATAAAAAAGTATACGTCTATTTTATTGATGTTTCTGCGGCATCCGGAAAAACTTTTCGCCGTTGTTATTTTATTAAGTTTAACAGGTTTCATTACGCTTTTAATACGGCCTGTTGTGTTATTCAATCCGGATGAAGCCGAAGAAGTCCATATTTCGGTTGTTTTCTCCCCCGGCACCCGGCTGGAAACTATTACAGAAATATCATCAGAATCATCAAAATTAATTTTAGGACTGCCGTCTGTAAAAACAGTATACGGAAGAGCCGGCGCGGAAGAAGAAGATATAAACCGAAGAGCTGATATAGATTACATAAAAGAAGAATTGATTTTACACTGCATTTTACAGGATAAGGTTAAGCCTGATACTGCGTTAGCTGAAATAAACAGCGCATTAAAGGAATATTTAAATATTCCTTATACGGTTTATTTTCCTAAAGACAAAGTTGAAACGCTTTTAGGATTATCAGCTGAACAGACTTATGTGATAAAAGGCAATAACAGGGAAGAGCTGCTTGACCGAACAGCGATTACAAAAAACGCTCTTAATGACGTATCAATAATTCACAATTTACGTCCTCAGGGACAAAGACCGGAATTACGTCTGTATCCTGACAGGGAAGCGGCGGCGTTTCTTTCAGTTCATGCGGCGCAGATTGCGGAAACACTTTATATCCTTAACGAAGGGTTTGTCGTAACAAAACTTGAAAATGAAGGAAGGCCTCTCGATGTTCGCGTAACAGGAAACGCCGGTAATTTCAATGATCCGGTCAAACAGCTTGAACAAATTCCAATAAGAACAGGATACGGAAGAAACGTGTATCTTGGCTCACTGGGAAGAATTGAACGAATGGAAGCCGAAGCGTCTTTGGCGCGGCTTGATCGAAGCGATACAATTTATACGGACATTACACCGGAAAAAAATATTCAATCTTTTTTAAAAAAATTCACCGCTCAGTATTCGTGGTTTACGCAGGCTGATGAATCCGCGTTTGAACGTTATCGTAATACGCTGCTTCTTTATATCATTCTTGTATTAATTCTTCTTTATATGGCAATGGGAGCCCAATTTGAATCTTTCTTACTTCCTCTGATTCTAATGATGAGCATTCCATTTTCACTTGCGGGCGCGGGACCTGCGCTTCTTTTAACAGGCGCGAAAATTGATTCCGGCGCAATACTGGGACTTACCGCCTTGTTCGGACTTGTTGTAAATAACAGTCTAATTCTTTTTGAAATAAGCGAAGAAAAAATTTCCAAAGGTTTCTCTCACGCGGCCGCGGTTTTCTGCGGAGCGCGAGAGCGCTTTCTCGCGATTCTTATAACAATGATAACAACAATTTTCGCTCTTCTGCCGTTAATTTTCAGTCCTCTTGGAAATTCACAAAAATCAATGGCCGCCGCTATGCTCGGCGGACTTACAGCCTCGACATTAATAAGCATGTTCGCGATTCCAGTAATTCTTATACGTTATTTTAAATGGAAACATAAAACTGAAATAAAAGAAAACAGCACAGCTTCACAAACAGATAGATCAATATTTGCAGCTAACACATCGGCGGAGGATTGATTTAGTGAAATTAACTTTCGATAAATCCGATCATGCGCTAAAACCGCCAGCATGGATAAAAAGAAAAAAAGCCAGTCTTTGCATACTGGCCGGAATATGCGCGGCGGCGTTATTCGTCATAATAAATTCAGGAGATAAAATTATTGAAAAAAACGGAGGCGCTTATGTTATAAGAATCAGGCATTACGGAATTAATGCCGCGGAAATGGAAAGAAGCATTACAATTCCGCTTGAGGACGCGCTTTATTCCATTCCGGGAATAATAAAAATTCAAAGTTCAAGCGAAAACAGCGTATCAAGCGTATTTATTCAATTTAAACCTGATGTGCAGCTAACGCGTTTTTCAAGAGGCCGGTATGAAGCTGTGCGCGATGCCGTTCAGTCGGTTTATGAAACGCTTCCGCCCGCAGCACAGAGGCCGGAAATTATTAGTTCGGGAAATTCCAGAATTCCTGTGTGGTCAGCGGCTGTATATAACGATTACAGCGATCCTGCCGCCGGGGAATTGCAGGAAAATGAAAATGTTTTAATAGCAAATATTCTGGAAAAAACCGTAAAACCGCGTTTAGAAAGCCTTGAAGGTTCTGCGGAAGTTCTTGTAGCCGGAACAGGATTAAAAGAAATTTTTATAATTCTTGATCAGGAAAAACTTGACATGTTAGATCTTGAGCCGTCTGCGGTTTTATCGTTTCTTGCAATGAATGATTCAATTTTTTCAAGCGGTTCATTAATTCAATCTGACAGAGAAATTATAATGACGGTAGACGGCCGTTACGATCGGCTGGATTCATCATTAATTCCTATCGCAGAAGGAAAGTTTATTGAGTTATCAGAAATTGCGCTGGTGAGCGAACAGGAGCGGGAACCGGAAATTCTTTCACGGCTTAACGGCAGAAGAACAGCAAGCATCGCCGTGATGGGACGCCACGGCGCTGATTTAAGAAAGCTCTCATCAGAAATAAAAAATGAACTAAAAAATCTTTCTTTGCCTGTGGAATTTATCGTGTTATCTGATCTTGGCGCGGAAGAAGCAGCCGCATTCCGTTCGGTATTCAGCGCGGCTTTATCTGGAGCTGTCATGGTCGCTTTAATCAGTTTTATTTTAAACAGGAAAAATAATACATATATGCCGGCATTAATCTGCGCTCTAACAATTCCAATAATATGTCTTATATCAGCGGCGGTTCTTTCAATTGCAGGTTTATCGATTGACAGACTCTTGCTCGCGGGAATCGCGGCAGGAATCGGAACCGCGATAGACGCTGTTATTCTTTGTTCAGAGAAATTACAAAAATGTTTTGACTACAATTCCGCTGAAAAATCTATATCAGAATTAAAAGGGCCATTAATCGCCGGAGGCGCGACTACAGCGGCCGCGTTAATTCCGTTATCTGCAATCGGTCAGTCTTCATTTCAATCCGATACAAGCGTCGGCGTAATCGCTGATTCAATTGCTGTTGTAACAATTATATCTTTGGTTATAAGTTTAACTATTCTTCCGCCGCTTTTACTCTGGAGATTAAAACAAAAAAAATTAATTATTCCTGTAAAAAGAAGTCTGCCTATTCTCAGAATTTTTTCACATAAATTATGCAGGTTCCTTGCGGGAACTGTAAGATTTTGCGTCAGCCATCCGTGTATTATTTTGTCAACCGGAATTGCAATTACATTTTTAGCGGGATTTTTGTTATTCGCAAAAGGCGCTGATACCGGCGGATACGGTTCGGAAGATTCGATTTACGGACAAGTTGAATTTAACGGAGGGCTGCTCGCGGAAGAAGTTGATCGCCTGCTTACTGTTTACAGCAGTCAGTTATCTGAAATAAAAGGAATAAAAAACATTGAAACAGGCGCACGGACAGGTTCAGGAACATTATTAATTTCATTTGATCCAAAAAAAACAAAATCACATCTGGTAAAAAAATCGGCAAAAGAAATATTTATTCCGGGAGGTTTTGTTTTCTTTCAGGAAAATTCACCAAATGAACGCTACTGGGAAATAATTGTATACGGCGATGAAGATCAAAAATGCAGGCAAATTGCGGAAGAGCTTGCGGCTGTCAGCGCAGGACATCCATTAATCCTCGAACGTGTTTTAAATTTTAAGGAAGGAAACAAAAAAATAACGCTGATTCCCGACAGAGAAATTTTAACAATATCAAATATAAAATTTTCCTCCGCCGCGTCAAGAGTTCGTTTGGGTGTTTTCGGTCCTGTCGGTTATAAGAGAATGGATTCGGACGGTGAGATTGATGTAAGAATCAGGATTAATAAAAATGATACTCAACCTGCCGCTCTTTCTGTTCCAGCCTCGCCGCGTCAGACAAGAGAAGGCATTTTAAATCTTCTTGTTCCCGCTGTAAATATAAAAAATGCGGATAATTCCAGCCGGGAATTTTCATCTTTAAATATCAATACTTTAATGCAGATAATTGAAGAAATTGAACCGTCAAGCTTAAGAAGAGATAACAGGCGAAGATCAGCGTCTATTACAATTTCTACTAAACCAATGGATCCGCGCCGCGTGAAACAAGAAATGGAAAAATTATTTAAATTACAGGATTTACCTCCGGGATACTCAATCGAATTTGATCCTGATGCAATTAAACAAAGCGAGGATTTATCGGCGACAATAATGTCGCTTATAACGGCTGTAATTTTTTGTTATATGATTATCGCTTCGGTAAACGAGTCATTTAAAATTCCATTAATTATTCTCTCCGCGATTCCGCCTTCTTTGGCGGTTCCGGCATTATGTCTTGCGCTTTCCGGCGTGTCATATAATTCAGCCGCTGCGTGCGCCTTTATAGCGGTAAGCGGAATGACAGTTAACGCGGCGATTCTTTGTGTTGACAGTTATAAACTGCGGATTCAAAACGGAAAATCAAAAAATACATTAAATATTTACTGCGCGCTCAGGAATAAAATGCCGGCGCTCATAGCAACGACGGGTACTACAATAGCCGGCGCGGTTCCGTTTCTGTTTCTTGCGGAGAATGCCAACACACTGATACGAACATTATCATTGGTCGGAGCGCTTGGAGTTACAGGTTCATTTATTTGTTCAATAACCGTAATTCCGTCGCTTTTATCAATCAACGAAAATTTTTATAAAAACAAATTTAAAAAATAATTTAATAAAAATTATCCCGCTTGAGCGGGATACAGAATCTTTTGGAGTTAAGAATGATAAAAAAATATCTCAACAGAACAATAGCAGGATTTTTAACATTAATCATTCTATTCGGATTATTTCCGGTATATGCTTTTTCACAGTCAAGTCCTTTACCGTCATCAGATATCAAGGGATTTAGCAGATCTGTTTTTGACAGTCATTTCAGCAGGGCGGACAGAGAATTAAGCCCCGATCTCTGGCTTAAAGAAGCAAGAACTGGTTTGACACAGGTAATAAACGCATGGGAATTAAGCGCCGGAAATTTATATGACAGCCGGCTGCTCCTGACAGAAGCAAGAATCGAACTGGAAAATTGGAGTAACGGGGAGCTTGAAAGGCGTTTTTCATTGTGGCTTATGAACAGATTTTTTGGCGGAGCGGCATTGGATACTTTAACAAATTTGCTCGTAACATTTGATGAGACCCAAAAAAATTTATTATGGCGGCTTGATGATGAAGGCAATATACTTTTTGACGACAGAACAGGCGATCCGCTGATAATACGTCCGCATGACAGCGGACGGGAATTTACGCATGATTTGGCAGTATGGAACAGCCAGGCTAAAAGTATATTAATTAACACAGAAATATCGTTTGAAAATTCAATTATCAAATTATATCCTGAACTGCTTGATTATATTCCTTCTGAGTTACGTGCAACAATCGGCGGAATATTTTATCAGAGCGCGGCGGAAATAAGCGCGTCTATTAAGCGTGAATTTGAGAATATAGCTGAAAGAGAAGAAAGAATTTTTTCCAGCCGGAGAACCAGAGATATCTGGAGCCTGCGAAGCAAAAACGAAAATGAAGCCGCGCGTCTTTTCACGGAAAGATTAATCGCGGAAACTGAAAATGCGAATAACGCCGGAATCGAAGAGCTGAATATTTTAATAGAACAGGCGTCCGCGAACACAGGCGATCTCGCGCTTCTTGGCGACGAATGGCTTCGCCTTTATAAAGAACAATTTGACAGAGGTTTAAAAGCATGGGAAGAAGCTGAAGAAAGATTTTTTATGAGACGCATTGAATGGGAACAGGATTCCATGCGCTTATTCTCAGAAGGTGAAGAAATATGGCTTACCGCATTCAGCCAATTTGATGAAGAACGGCGGAAATGGGAATTAAAAGTAAAAGAATTATTTCAGTCCGGCGAAATAATGTTTTTGAATCTTTCCGAAGAATTTGACAAAAAAATTACAGAAGCCAAAAAAGAATTCGATCTTAATATGGAAATGCGAATCGGCGAAGGAACCGCCCGAGTAAAGGCATTAATCGATATGTATCTTCTATGTTCATCTGCCGCAATTACCGCGATTGATAATATTGAATACTGGCTTATACAATATAACTCCGGCAATAAACCGCATCCAAAGGACGCGAATTTTTCCGCATGGCTTAATAATGAAATTAACAGGAATCCAAAAAACAATGTTTTATCTGAAATAAAGAATTTATATAATTTGAATGTCTCATATATTGATAAAGCTCTTGATGCACGCAGCAGAATTTTGGAAAATTACGCGGAGCTTCTGGGAACAGGATTATTAAAAGACATTTTATCTTCCGATGCGTCAAGCGAAGATTTCTGCCTTGATGAATATCAGATTGCACTTATCAGAGCAAAAGCTCTTGTAATTTACTGGGAAAGAAAAACATCTGTCGCGGATGCAGTAAAAAATTACGCTGATGAGTTAAGCGCGGGAAGAATGACAGAAGCTGAGGGATTACGCGCATGGGAAGAAGCAAAAACCGCCTATAACGAAACGCTTGTAATATACGAAATAGAATTAAATAAATTAAATTCCGCCGGTGAAGATGTCCGCAGGCAGCAGGAAATACTTCATGATCTGACATTATTATTGCAAAAAGAAGAGGAATTATTAAACAGATTAAACATGGAGTATTCTTCTCTTGTTTCCTCAAGCGTAATAAATAATATCGATTCTATTCTGAAAAATATTAACATAAAATATAATAATATATCCGAAGCGTATATTTTATTTTTAAAATCACAGGATGAAGCATTATATAAAAATGTTATAGAAAACGGAATTAAATGGGGTCTTGCGGAACAGAGAGAAACCGCGGATATCATTCTAAACATACTTAATACAGCGGAAAATTTATCCAAAGAAGAGATTACTCTGCTTAACGAAGAATATAATTCCTTAACATCTTCTTCACAGGCAAAAATTTGGAATAACACTTTGGATTCTTTAGCGGCATTATTCGGTAATTACGGATTAAATACTGATATAAACCTTATACCAGATATTAAAGATATTAGCGAAGCAATATTTTCGCTTCCGGGAAATTATATTTATAATGCCGCAGAATTTCTTTTAATGTTTAATTATTGTTTTACTACAATTCCTAAATGGCTTGAATATGAAATAAACATCTGGAGAAACACATTTATTCAATATACTGCGGCATTTGCGTTCAATAACGATTTAATTCCGGTATATAACACTTCTTTATTAACTTTGGAATATGAATATTTATTATTTCAGTATTATGAACTCTACAACTATGTAATTTCCATCGAAAATATTAATGCTGATGAAGCGGAAATATTTAACGAAGATTTTTTAATTATTATTAACAATCTGGAAACAATAAATAATATGAATTACATAACAAATATATGGGAAGAATTAAATCACGAATCAACAGAAAATAAAAAACATTGGCGTCAATATCTGGCTGATGAATACATTCCGGAAAACAGCCCTCTGCTTACCGCGGTATCTTCATGGAAAGAAGGCATTTTATCTGATTTATCATTTAATTCATCGTATTATACAAACAGACTAAATGATTCATTTCGGCTTTTTTCACAAAGGGACTTATATGATATTGATGAAAGCTCCGAATATTATTACTTAATGTATTCAGACGGAATATCAGGCATGAATTTTCTTTTTGATTCTTTAGATCTTCAGTATAATGATTTTTTAAAATTAGCTGAAACTTATAAATTATCCTTATCTCAAACGCCGAATGAGATAATTAACCAAATATCTATAAAAATGGATGAAATAAAAAAACAGGAAAATACTTATAATGCTATCAGAAATAATTTTTTTTACGAAGCGGAACGAATGTTAAACATAGGCTCTAATTATGATTTACAATACGCTGTTCTAAATAAAGCCTATGAAATTTCGGATCAAAAACGTTTTGAATATGAAAAGCAGGATGCTATACAAAGATGGGCAGGAACAGCATATTTAAATACAGAAGATATTGATCCGCAAAACAGCAGAGAAAAATTAATAAGAGCTCAAACGGTATTAAACGTGCTTTCTGATCTTTATAATGATGAGAGCAGTCGTTCAAATAATAATCCGGAATATGAAGCATTATATCATGCGTATGAGCAGACATTTAACAGAAAAATAAAAGTACTTGAAGCGTATGAACTAATTTTTTCCGAAATATCAAAAGAACAAGCCAACAATAAAATCTTATACGCTGAGTACAGTAACGCTTTAAATCAGCTTGGAAATATTGACTTAAATTATACTTCATATAATTTTAATAAAAGCAGATCTGAATGGACAATAAAAGATATTATTATGGTTCAAAACGGACGCCTTGTTTTTTCAAGAAACGATTCCATGACGCTTTCAGGAATCAACGAATCTAAAGCTAATGACATAAAGAATTTTTTAAACACTGCGTTTAAGCCGGAAAATGAACAATTTGAAATCAGTTTATACGAAGATGCCGTAAGAGGATTAAGCCAAAGGATGGCAGGATATTTTAACGATCCGGATAAATATTTAATATGGGGAATCGCAAGAAATTATCTTATTAATTCATTGATTAACGCCAATAATGATCTTGGGTTCTTAAAAAATTATTTTTCTGATCTGGGACAAATCGCAAGCGGAGGCTCATTACATTCTCAAACCATTGATCTTAAAGATGAACTGGGAAAAACAAATCTATATACGGCAGTTAGAAGAAACGGAATTATCACAAATAAAGAAAATATATTCCTTGCTATGTGGAATAGTCTAAGCGCGGAAGAAAAAGCTGATCTTGAATTCTATACAATCCTGACATTAACAAATAAAAAAGATGATTATTTTTTCGGATTTTCTCAGGTTTATACAATGCAGGTTTACAGTACCGCATATAATATTGTAAACAATTCATATAATCATGCAAGAAGCATTATAAATACATGGTGGCTGTTTCCGGTATCCCTGTTCTGGATTGAAATGAGAGATACAAATAAAGCTGCGCTTAATAATATCAATCCGGTATTAAACACAACAAGAGATTATGTAAACAGATGGCGCAATGACTTAAGATCAAATTTATCATCTATACAAAATTCCGCGTTAAAATATAAAGAATCAAGTAATTTATTATCGATACTGGAAAATATAACAAAACCGTCGTCAGCCATTGAATGGAATGATATTAACTATATATTTAATCATATCAAAGAAATAAATACTCAGGATATTTCCATAATAAAATCCGCATGGGATTTAATGCTGGAAAACAATGACCTGACATTTGCCAGTGTTAATGAAGCTCTGACATCCTTGTTTCACTGGACAGGCAGCGAAGAAGTAAGAACGGGAAACGCTCTTGAAAATTTTAGAAAACAGGAAGAACAAAAACAATCACAAAATGAAAATGTTTTACTGGCGGCTGTTGATAATTATGTTAACGGAAATATAAATTTAAATACACTGCAATCCGCCGCAGGTGATGCCTTCGGAGAGAATTCATCATCATGGAAAAATCATTTTAATAATATCCATGCAGTATTGGTAAACAATCTTTCCTTATATTCAACGTTAGATGTAAATTTAAACAGGGAATTTACAGTAATCGCGGACAGATTATTATCGTTAACGTCACAAACAATGGAGAACAGATACTACGCGGAATTTTCCGCAAGAGAGATAGAATGGAATCAAACACTAAATGATTTAACGGAAAAATTCAATGAGTGGCGGAATACCTCAGCTCTAATTCTTGAAAACGGACGAAATGACTGGATAAAAGGCGTTCAAAGAATGGAAGAAGCGTACAGGCAATGGAAGAATAATTTTTTAAACGAATATGAACGTATTAGTTATGAATGGAGTCATGCGTATCTTGCGGGACTTGAAGACAAAGAGAAATGGCTGGAACAGGCTGCCTATGCAGCTAACAATGCGTCATCAGAATCATTTTTATCGCTAATCGGCACTGAAGCTGAACGGCTTACCCGCGTTATGGATACAAGAGAACCTTTTGGAATCAGGGACACGGTCCCTCAAGCGCAGGCTTTAATGACAGAACTGCTGCAATTATCAGGAATTATGAATATGGCGAACGCTTTTGGTTCTCTGAATAATATTGCCGGTTCATCATCTGCGCTTACAAGACGCGGTATAGGAGGCGTATCGGTATGGAATACGGCGGCGGTAAAAACCGCGGCTTCTGATTTAGCAAGACAGACAAACTCGGAAATCGCCAATAACGAAGCCAGAAAACTGGCGTTCAACGTACGCTTGACCGCTGATAACGCTTTAAGAAGTTTGACAGAAAATGTTGAAACGGCAAATCACAGCTTTAGATCAAGCATTGATGAGATGTTTATTTTCAGCGGACTTTGGAGTAAAAGCGGCAATAACTATGTAAAAGAAGTAGTGAAAGGTTCAACGCTTTTTTTACCGGTAATTTCAGAAACAGTAACTGTTACAGGTTATATAAATTACATGATGAAACCTGTTAACTTAAAAACAAATCTTGATGAAAACTATCTCGCCGTTCTTGATTCTCTTGCCATCAACGCTTTGCTGGGAAATGTTTTTTCAGAAGTTCAGGCAATCGCAGAAGAAATTTTCGGAATCAGCAAAGAATCTATAGTTATTAATAATTATGGAAAAGAACGCGTACAATCACCCGGAAAGTTCGGCGCACATATCGGTTATGTTCCCGCAGACAAATTATCTGAAAACCCCGGTAAGACAAGAAATGAAATTTTTTACGATGAAGGCAAAGGTGAACTTGGCCGTTTAATGGCGGATTATCTATACTGGTATGTCATTGATGCAATGGGAAATTCGGAACTATCGCTTGCTCCGTGGGACAGGCGGATGTGGAATGATGAAGGAAGTTTTTTTAAAGCGCCTACTCTTCGTTCCGTCGGTACAATCGCAGGTTCAATCGCAGCAGGTATTATCACAGGAACGGCAGGGCTGGCTGTTATACCTTCGGTTTTAATGACAGCAGGCATTGGGTCGGCAAGCAATGTTGTTTTTGGAACTCTTGATACAACTTTTGGATATAAAACATATGATGAAGCGCTTTTTGATGTTGGCAAATCATTTATAATGAATGCTGCCGGAGGATTAATAGCATCAGGCTTTAATTATTTAGGCGATCTTTCCGTTTTAGCGAAAACCAGTATTCAAAATTATGTTATAGAAAGCGTATTATTAAACGGGCTGCAAACATCAGCAGCCGGTTTGGTATCAGCAGGATTAAGCGGAATAACATACAGTTCCAAAGAAGGCCTTGGATACAACAATGACATCTTTATGAGCGGTATTAATAATATCGGGACTTATGTACTTACATCCTTTGCAAACACTTTAGTGACAAATACATTATCAGCAGTTAATACAGGACTTAATAATAATAAATTGACAGGATTCAATTTTAATAATATAAATGATTTAAGCGCGCTCAACGGTCTGCTTGGTTCATTGGCGGGACAGGCTGTTAATTTAGCGATGGGTAATGATTTTACTATTAATTTATTTAATTTAAATTTTATAAATGGCGTAAACAGCCCAAGCGGCCTTCTGGAATTAAGATTCGGCGGAGACGGTATAACAATGAGCATCGGATCAGGCGGCGCTAATATGAGCATAAATAACATCATAGCCGCGGCAAAGGGCATAGATGTCTGGAGTACAAATTCAAAAATAACAAATTACGGAAAGAAGAATGAGTTTGAATCATTAATAACATTACGCGCGCAATACGGTTACGGAGATGATATACAAAAAAAACAATTATTTGATATCTTAAGCGAAGATGTTTTATTAAATCTTTATGCGAACGAGAACTTCAGCGCGAAAACAATAAATAAGGACGGACAAAGAATAATTAATTTAGCGGGTTATCAGAGCGGTATGAGTGATGAAGAGCAATTTCACCTTGCGTTAATTCTTGGACATGAGGCTTACAGGGACGGATATGGCATAGGAGAAATTGACGCGTCAGGAAATTTAATAACTTACGAATCAAATTTCAATGAATTAATAAAGGCATCAATCGCAAGACTTGCGATGGGTGATCGAATTAACGCAGAACATAGCTGGTTCTACAATTTAAATGTTGACTTTGATTTGGAAAATTACTTTTTATTAAATGCAAAAGAAACAGGCGATTATTCAATGTATTATGATTATCTGGAATTTATTTATTATAATGACGGAGATTATTTCTGGCAGTTCACAAGCACGGGAAACAATTATCAAAATGATAACAGATACAGCGAAATACCCCTGTTTAACGCATTATCACGGGAAAGATCGGCGGAAGTAAATGCGGAAAGATTAAATATTGCATTTGAAAAATATCTTTTAACTCTTTCGGAAGAAGAAAGAGAAAATCCAAATCAATGGGATATATTTATGAATGATAAAGATGCTCAAATAAAAAATGGTTATGAAAAATATGATTTTATATCATTATATATGTATGGATGCAGATTTATGTCAACTAAATATATACTGGAAAGCGTAACAGGAAATACCATTGACGCTGTAACACTTCATGCCTTTATAAAAGATAACGATCTTTTCTCAGGTTTATCAATACTAACTACAGATGATATAGCTGATGTTATAACAAAATATTCAGGCGGCGCATTTAAGGCCGCGAATATTAACTCTACGGAGAAAATGACAGTGGAACAACTGTATGCACTTGAACAATCTAATATAATGTATCTGGCATGTTTAAGGGTAAAAGGCGTAAACGGCGGAGATCATTTTGTATCGCTAGCGGGGATTGATTTTGAATATGACGCAGACGGAAAACCAATCGGCGTAAGCAATATATCTGTATCAAATCCATGGAACAGCAATACAGATTTAGGAAAGTTAAACTATACATTTAGCGAAATAACAGGATGGGATTTTTTTGAAATTATTCCAAACGCAAAATTAATATCTCAATATCCGCAAAGTCCGTTAATTGAGAGACTAAGGAACATACATGAACAGACAATGCAGTATTAAAACAGGAAAAAAAATGAAATTAAAAAAAATAATATGGCAATTGTTATTTATAACGTTATTTTTTTCGTGTAATAATGAAAAGAATGAACAGCATACTACCGCGGTTAAAAGACTAGAACCGGTTATAGTACAACATATTACTAATGATAACGAAGATTTTTTTATAGAAAATAATTTCATTAATGAAATAAAAATTGAAAATAAACCGGAAATTATAACACCGCCGTATATATTTAATGAGAACTATAATTTACTTACAGAATATTCATGGAGTCTTTCAGATGGCAGGCGTTACGAAAATCAACCTAATTCATTGGATTGGGTAGGTTATATGACACCGCATGTTATTTTTAAGAAATTTAATTTTCCAGAGGATTATCTTTTTTATCAAGAACAGCTCAGAAAAGAAAGGTTTACATTAGTATATCAAACAGATGAAATAGATATACTTTATATCTTGGAAAATTCATCATCAAGCGGCTTTTATAATATGGAATATGGTATTGATTTTAATTCTTTATCATTAGTAAAAAATAATGTTTCACATGGACGGCAGAATAGAGACGGGGAACAATTATCTTTAGATTATCCTCTTGTTGGTGTATGGGGAAATCTTCCTTATCTAACAGAATACCGCATAATAGACCATTCAGAAGGTATGTTTTATATGGAAATTGACAGAGCAATTCCATTTTGGGCTGTACGCAGAGGAACATATCTTTTAAGAAAAACAGGAGAAAACACATTTGAAACAATCTCTTCATTTCCGGAAGGACATTTAAATCTTGAGGTAATAGATGAAAGACGAATTTTATTAAGACCGATGTTTACTCTGCCTGACGATGAAGAAGGGCTTACAGGGCTGCTTGTAATGCACAGAAGCTATAATAAGATAAGCAATGACGCTGATTAAACTGATAATAAAATAACATTATCCGGATTATTTCATCAATTCAAACCAGGCGGTCTCAAATTTTTGAGGCCGCTTTTTAATTGAAAAAGAATAAATAAAATGATAGACTGATAATTAAGACGCATGGAGAAAAAATGAAATACTTTATAAACATATTTATTATTTTGATAATTTTAACGGCGGGATGCTCAACAATGGCGCCGGAATCCTACGATTCATTTTCATACAGAGACACAGGATTTGCACAGACAAATATAACAATTTCAGAAAGAGGTTTAAGCAGGGAACAAATCGAAAGCATCTTAGCCACACAGTTCCCGCCGGAAAACATAGTATCAATTGCGGTCATTTTTCTGTATAACAATACTGCCCGCAGTGCAAATAACAGCGGATTATCATATTACATTATGAATGAAGGCAGGAACATTAACAGCGTCGAGAAATTTGTTCCGATACCGCGGGTTTTTATACCCGCAAGATTATCATTCGAGAATATACAGGATTTGGGTATAAGAAGCCTGTGTGAATATACATTAATTTTTTACAGCAATGCGGGCAGAACAATGACATTCGCGCAGTTCTTCCGCGGTGAATATCTGTTTGAATCCGATATAGAATTTACCATCATCGATAATCAAACGACCGCGATTATAGCTTCTGACAGATTATACTCCAGTTTAACAAAAAAGCGGGATATTCTCAACAATACCGATATTGAAGAAGCCGAGCACGAAATTTACACATTGCAGGCGGCGTTATTAACAAAAAAATTAAACACGCTTTTTGGCAACTAAATAGCGATCCGCGCTTCAAGATCAAAGCCGCGGCGTGCGATAATCCTGCAATTTAAAAAGGTTCCGGCCTGCGGATTCTTACCGTTATCTGCCATCTGCTTACGCAGTACAATTACGGTTGACCCGTCAATATCTGGAGCCTGACAGTATGTTCTTCCAAGCCAGAAAATTTCATCGGATTCGCCGGTATCAGTTGAATTTACATCAAATTTTTCCTCAAGAAGCGCATCCATATCCCTGCCGGAGAAACGCTCCATGTTTTTTTCCGTAATAGGAATCTGCCGCTCTTCGATTAAATTCTTGCGCATAACGGCGGTTTTCGCAGGTACGCGTCCCTTCATTGAGTAAGATTTTGTTCCCTCTTCGCGCGAATATGTAAAGCAGCCAAGCCAGTCAAGACGGGCCTTCTCCTGAAAATCAAGAAGCGCGGCAAAATCCTCTTTTGTTTCGCCGGGAAAGCCGAGCAGAAAAGTTGATCTAATAACCGCATCCGGCAGCCGCGCGCGGATTATTTTTAACAGTTCAAGATATTGAGCCGCGGTGCCGCGCCTGTTCATCGCGTTTAGTATTTTTTCCGACGCATGCTGGAAAGGTATATCAAAATATGGAAGAAAGCGTTTATCCTTTGCCATAAGATCAAGTATTTCAAGCGGAAAATGATCCGGGTGAATATATAAAAGACGTACCCAGAAATTTCCGTCGAGCATGGAAACCGCGTTTAATAACTCAGGTAATTGCGAATAACGTTCGCCGGCGGCGGCGTTTTTTATTATTTTTTTTTGTCTGTCAGTTCCGAAAGCGCCGATGTCCTGCCCGATAATGCAAAGCTCTTTAACACCGCGCGTTAAAAGAGTCCTGCACTCATCAACAATACCAGGAATTTCCCTGCTGACAAGACCGCCGCGAATTAAAGGGATTGTACAGTACGAACAATGATTATCGCATCCTTCGCTGATTTTTACATAAGCCGAACCGGGCAGTGATAGCAGGGGACGTTCGCCTGTAGAATGCCTGATTGTCTGCGCTTTATCACAAGATGTCTTATTCGCGGAATCAAAGTGCCCTTTCGAGGAATCTCCGGAAAAAATTTCAGCTGTTTTTTCAACAATACTATTCAGGTTATCAACGCCGAAAAATCCATCGGCTTCAGTTAAAATACCGGGAAGTTCTTTCGCATAACGCTGGGCTAAACACCCTGCAAGAAGAATTTTTTTTTTGGGATAAAGCGTTCGCCATCCGAGAACGGCATTTATTGATTCCTGTTTTGCGCTTTCGATAAATCCGCAGGAATTTATAATTATTAAATCCGATGATTCCGCGTCCGCGGTGCTCTCCCATCCTGCGTTGTTCAAGCGGGCCATCATATTCTCGGCATCAACCTGATTTTTTACACAGCCAAAAGGATCGATATAATAACGGTTCATCAGTAAGGCGGGTTATCCCTCTAAACGAAGCAGAATAAGACGATAGCGGCCGTCATCATCCCTGACCCATCGGATCTCAACAACAACCACTTCACCGGCTGCGCCAATATCCACAGGATAGGTCTGGCCTCCGCCGATAACCTGAAACCTCGCCGACTGAGCGTTAGACGACCAGATGCGTATGCCGGTATTCTGAGCTTGTATATCAAGCGCTTCGCCCCGCTGAAAAAAATTCTGGTTGATTCCCTGACGATCCCGTTCATTGAGAATTTCCCAGCGGAACATACAGTAACCCTGAAAGCCCACCTGCAATGTAAACGGATACGCGCTGACCGCAGGAGGAATAATTGTTATGCTGCTTGCCGCGGTTATTGTGGAAACCCCGACGCCGGTATAATCAATATCAGCGCCGGTATATACAGCGACATCTGTTAATATAAAATGAAGCAGCGCTCCCATATCAGGATCATTCTTCGCAAAGTCAGCAACCGTTATGCGCAGCTCAAAAATGCCGTCGTTATTAAGATCGACTGTTGCTTCCTGGCCAAGATCAAGATTTCTGTTTCCTCCTCCAGGCGTTCTTATTGTTACAGTTTCGCCAAGATTAGAAAGCACCAGCCTGTATGTTTCATTATTAATGGAAAATAATACAGAATCGTTTCTGTATAAACGCCGATCCATGGAATTGCCTTCCATTATATGTTCAACAGAAGCGCGGGCCGCGGGAGTTTCCCGGACAATATTACTTAAATTTTTAATGATGAATGTATAAACCGCCCATCCGCCCGAGCCAAGCACAATTAAACCAATTAGAACAGGAATAATAAATTTAGGAAATTCATGTTTTTTTTTAAGAAGCTGATCTACAGGAACAGGCTGTTCCTGAATACGAAGCGCTCTGTAAAGCGATAATACTTTTTGAACATCAAGATCAAGATAATCGCTGTAATTCTTTAGAAAGCCGATGATATACGGCTCTCCGGGAAAAACAGAAAAATTCTCCGTTTCCATAGCTTCGAGATAACGGATAGAGATAGTAGTTTCTTTGCTTACCTGTTCAAGGCTAAGATTTTTTTCATTACGGGCGTTTTTAAACTTATCCCCCAGAGATTCCATTAAGTTTCCTCCGTCCTAATCAATATCTCTGAATAAAAAGTTATTATAAACATTCGCCGAAGCCGGCGCGTCATAAATAAATCTAGCTTCCGGCACTCCGACATTGGTTCTGATATTTGTAAAATCAAAACGCACTTCACCGTCTGCGATAGTCCGCCCTTCTATCCGCCTGATTAATCTAGTTTGAGGATCAATGCTAAGAGTAATTTCTCTGAAACCTTCCGATGTAAACCGCCTGATTAAACGCAGTTTTATAACCATTACCGAAGGATTATTGCTGTCCAATGGTTCGGGATTCGGGCTGTTTAAAAAAGATGGAACATAATTATTCCTTAACAAAGAAAGCCCCTGCGAGCTTGCAAGACCCGCTCCTCCGGTTCCTGAACTGTAAACTCTTGATGCGCTGATGCTCTGTCTTAAAATAGCGCTGAACTCCGGAAGATACATTGTTAATACCTGACCGTCAAAAACAAAAACTTGATTTGCAGGCCTTGAAAAATCCATCCGCATATATGAAGGCGATAAATGGCTTACAGTTCCTATCATATCAGTATTACCGGAACGAATCACAATGTTCGCTTCATAATCCCTGATACCGGCGTAATTATTTGATACCAACTCAAGGTAACCCTGCGCGGTTACAATATCCTGACCATTAAGAAAAGCAAATCCAAATATCATTAAAATAAACAGGGAAACCCCTCGTTTGATCACATCTAACCCCTATACACTATTATCTTATAATTCTAGACAAAAGCATTTTTTATTGCAATAGCCCAATGATCCAGGGCTGACTCGAACAGCCGACCTGCCGCTTAGGAGGCGGCCGCTCTATCCCCTGAGCTACTGGACCTGTTTAAATAGATTAACATTTATAATGAAGAAATGTCAACTTAACGTGTTTTTTAGCAAAAAATACCAATATTTGACAAGCCTAAATGAATAATTTACAATAATAGAGACAAGCGGACGTCGTATAACGGCATTACCCGAGCTTCCCAAGCTCGTGACGCGGGTTCGACTCCCGTCGTCCGCTGAAAAATTATTAGGAGGGAAATAGTACGGGAGGCAATTCCCGTCGTCCGTTTATGGCGAATATCAGACTAGGAGTTTTCATCGGCAGATTCCAGCCGCCAACCAAAGCTCACGAAGCGATTTTGCGGCAAATCCACATGGAAAATGATCATGCCGCGGTTCTTGTCGGCAGTAACAACCGGGCAAGATCCATCCGCAACCCGTTTACCGCGGAAGAAAGACGCACTATGTTAATGGAAGTACTTCCAAAAACAGGAGCGTCCAGTACAGTAAGCGGAATTTCCGATTATACATATAATATCAATGACTGGGTAAAAAATATTCAGGCAAAAATCGGCGGTATTGCGGCGGAGATTCCCGGAAAAAACAACAATATAAAAATTACCTTATACGGTTTTTTTAAAGATAATTCTTCTTATTATTTGAATCATTTTCCGCAATGGGAACTTCGAACTTTAGACGAACAGGAAAACGGACTCAGCTCTACAGATGTAAGAAAAATCTTATATGAAATGCCGTATATGACCAAAGAGAATATACAAAAATCCGTAACAGAACTTGCAAAAATACTTAATCCAAAAATTCTAGAGAGGGTAATGTCGTTTACGGAAGAAGAATGTTTTAAGCGGATTGCCGATGAAAACCGGTTTATTATTGATTACAAATCAAAATGGGCTTCCGCTCCGTATCCTCCGACATTTGACATAGTAAACGCGATCGTTATACGAAACGAACATATTCTGTTAATAAAACGGGGAAAAGCCCCTGGGAGGGATTTATTAGCTATACCGGGCGGTTTTTTAAGCCAGACAGAATTTATTCGAAACGGAACAGTCAGAAAATTAAAAGATGAAACCGGAATAGAAATATCAGACGAAATCCTTAACAAAGCCTTTGTAAAAGTAAAAACATATGATGATCCCTACAGAGATCACAGGGGACGATTTATAGCTCATGTGCATTTTTATAATCTCGACGCGTTTTCGGATTCAATTCAACCCGGACTTTCCGGTGTATGTACAGCCGCCGGCGAAACTTTATGGATGCCGTTAGCTGAATTTTATAACAAAGCTTGTGAATTCTATTCCGATCATTGGATGATAATCTATAATATGCTTTCAGAAAAATAAATTAATTAAAAATATTCCATGAGGTACGATGTAACAATTTAATAAAGCATTTTTGCTGGGTGCGAACCAAAGTTTCAGCAGCCCGAAGAATGCAGAGACTCTTAAGACAACCAGCCGGATTGTCGAACAAGTCCATTATTTCTTGCAAAATTCAACATCAGGCAATAAAATTTTTATCTCTTTTTTTGTATCCTTATCTTTCCAAAAAACAACATATTTAACAATAGCTCTTGTCGGAAAATAACCTTTCTTCGTTTGCTTTTCAATTTTTTCGTAAAATACGGATGAAAATTTTAGTATTTGTTTTTTATTAAAAAAACAGCCTGTATTGTGAATTTCCAGTTCACATCCGCTGATGATGGAATCAATATCAGATTGAACATAAATAAAAAAACTTAAATTCACATCTTTATGCGATAAGTGCATGTTTATTTGTGCCGGCGCCGGATAATCATTGTTATCTGTTGTTATGTGCATATTTCCGGCATGAATATCATCAAAATAACCGCCGTTATAAAAAACATACAGATTTTCTTTCGCCCGCGTAATTGCGACATATATTTCTCTCTTTTTTTCATCAGTAATATTCTTAAAACCGCTTAACGCTAAAAATACATTGTCAAATTCTCTGCCTTTAGTTTGATGAATTGTCGAAACTAATATCGTATTTCCTGATGCCGAAACAAAATCTTCAAGTTTGGATTCATGCACAAATTGGATAAAATCGCTTTTATACATTGTTTCGCTGTTTGTTTCTTCAAAGTCGTTAATTAATTTTATTACGTCCGGTAAATTATCGCTGCCTTTATATTTTATGTTAAGTTTTATTTTTGCGTTTTGCCAGATATCGGCGGTTACAGTGCTGATATCATCGTTTATAATAATATCGTTAATAAAATCCCGTAATTCGGCAAGATTGTATAAATTGAAATCATTGTTGGTTTGAATTTGACGCGCAGAAACACCATTTTTAAGCAGCAAACCTGCTATGTTAAGCGCTTCTTCATTTGTTCTCGTAACGATACAGGTTGAGCCTGACGGTTTGTTTTTCAGCAAAAAGTTGACAACAGGTATTTCAATTTTTTCTGAAATTAATTTGGTGACATTGATGATGCCGTTTTTATTTTTCATTGGCATTATCGGAATAGTTTTAAATCTGTATTCAATTTTTTCCGCAAATTTATTTGCAAATTCTACAATATTCGCGCCGGAACGATAATTGTCAACTAATTCATATTTCCTTGCACCCGGTTCTTTTAATAAATATTCAAAATAAAAAAAGCTTGATCCTCTGAATGTATAAATATTTTGATCGTCATCGCCCACCGCAATTACGCGCAAATTATCATTGGTTTCTATTAACGTTTTAATAAGTGAATATTCAGATGCGCTCATATCCTGCGCTTCATCTATTACAAGAATTGTTTTTGTGATTTTTATTAATTCAACTTCACCGGCGGCAATTTTATCAATTGTTTGGTTAATGATGTCATCAAATACTTTTATGTCACCGACTTTGCCGAGAAGATCAAAACAATATGAATGAAATGTTGTGATTTGAATAAAATTTGCGGCGTTTCCGATAAGCGCGATTAAACGTTTTTTAAATTCTGTAGCAGCGGCGCGGGAAAATGTCAGCATCAGCATTTGTTCGTGTTTTACATCTTCCATCATGCAGAGCGACGCAAGTTTATGAGTAAGCAGTTTTGTTTTTCCGCTGCCGGGACCCGCCACGACAACAATACAATTTGATTCCTGATCTTTTATTATGCTTAATTGAGCCGGAGACAACCCACCGAATAGTTGTTTGAATTTTTCGGGCGTTATGTTTTCGTTTAACTCATCTTTTCTGCCTTTAAAATATTTACGCAAAAAATCATCATATTCAAGGATAAAATAATCATTCACGAACGTCATTGCTTCGTCATAATTATTAATCATTCGTTTTGCGTATTCGCCTACAATATGAATTTGATGCCTCTTGTTAAGATAATATTGCTCAAGTATTGAATAATCTTCTTTGTTGTACTGCGCTCTGTAATCTTTTTCCAAACGTTCAATTTGCATCGCGTTGTATAGCACTAAAAATCCGCCTTCAATTTTCATTGAACCGGTTTTTATAAGATAATATAAGGCTTCTTCTATTTCCTCTGTTCCGGCTTTTTCATCAAACAAATTATTGTCGTATTTATTCTTTAATTCAAGCACGGAAAACTCAACAATAGTATCTTCAACGCCGATGGAATCGGGTTTTCCGGCAATTTTTGAAAATAAATATTCGATGATTTCTTTTGCTATTCTGTACCGCTTTTCGCATTTTTTTTGAATTTCAGCTAACGGAGAGTAAGGTTTAAGCGTTATGTAATTTTTGTTTAGTTCCTGAGTTCTTTTAATAAAACGCCTTACCTTGAAATAATTAAGGATTGTGTTTAACTGAGGCATCGATGTTTCCGGAAATAACTCCTGAAGAACGGTATTCATTTCTTTGATATTATATGTTTTTTCACTGTTATCAAGATATTTGAATAAAAAATATTCTATATTAATATGAGTTGTAAGAATATTTTCCGAGCGGTTCGTTTTATCTCTTTTTTTGATGAAGGCGATAAGATCTTTCGCGTCAGATAATATTTTTTCTTCGCGCAAAAGCCCTATAACTTTTATAACATCTTCTTTTGGAATTCCAAGCCTGTCGGAAATATAATCGACGCGGTCTTCTCCTTCGTCATTTTTTCCCCGTGATTTGCTTTTTGCGGAAATAAGGCTGCCTATAATACGAATTGCGTGCCGGCGTGAGGTGTCATCAAACCGCGTTGAATTATCTATTTTTTCCCGCGCTTCAGCCATATTTTTAACAAGAATACTGTCGGCGAAAATCCGCGGCATATTTTGTCCGCGTTTAATAAAACCGGACTGCTCCAGCGCATTGATTGCTGTTTTTATCCGCGTTTCCATATCATTCACAGAATCGTCCCAGCCCGCTTTTCTTGCAATTTCTAACGCGGATTGAGTGATTATCTCTCTTGATTTTGATAAATCCTTTAACGCTTTCCATACCTGCTGGATTTCTTTTTGAGACATTTTAGTTTGATTTAATCTGTTAAAATGTTTATTCAAATCTTCTTTATTGTATAGCACATAACAATCAGCTTTTATATTTTCATCGCGTCCCGCGCGTCCTGCTTCCTGCACATAATTTTCAAGTGAATCAGAAATATCATAATGGATAACCATTTTAACATCTTTTTTATCAACGCCCATTCCGAATGCGGTTGTCGCAACGATAATATTTACATCTCCGCGCATGAACGAATCCTGATTTAAAACGCGGATTTGTTTATCCATCTGCCCATGATATGGTTTTGCCGGAAAACCGTCATTTGTTAATTTATCCGCAAGTATCTCGGTTTTCTTTGTGCGGGAAACATATACAATAGTGGGATGATCTTTATCTGTTATAAGCTGACGCAGTTTTAGATATTTCGCAGTATCATCTTCTTCGTATAAAATATGATATTGTAAATTTTCCCGCCTTGTACTGGATTTAAAAACTTCAAGTTCAAGAGATAATTTTGTTTTAAAATATTCTTTAATATCAGCAATTACTTTTTGTTTCGCTGTCGCTGTAAAACAGGAGACAGGAATATTTTGAGGCATATCCTTCTTTTCTTTTAAACTTTGAATAAAATCGCCGATGTAAAGATAATCCGTTCTAAAATCATGCCCCCATGCGGAAAAACAGTGCGCTTCGTCAATTACAAATCTTACAACATTTCTTTTTAACAATAATATTTCTATTGATTTAGATCGCAATGACTCAGGCGAAATGTATAAAATACCCGCTGAACCATCTTCAATTCTTTCAAAAGCTTTAGCGCGCTCAATCGGATCAAGAGAACTGTTTATTGTAACAGCTTCAGTAATATTATGCTGCTTTTCCAAATTGTCGGTTTGATCTTTCATTAATGACTGAAGCGGTGAAATTACAACCGTTAAACCTTTTTCATTTAGGCCTGCCATTAACGCAGGCAGCTGGAATGTTATTGATTTACCGCCGCCTGTCGGAAAAACAACGAGGATGGATTTTCCGTCTACAGCGGCTTTTACCGCGTTTTGCTGAAGCGGTTCTCCGTCGTAAATTCTGAAATTATCATGATTAAAAAACTTTTTTAACGCCTTGGTTTCATCTAACGCTTCCCGGCAATACGCGCAGCCCAAAGCGAAGTTTCCCACGCCTGAGTGACAATTTCGGCTCCTTAAAAAATGCAGAATATTTTCTATTCTTGGATATGTTCTTAGCACCCAAGGCGGCGTTATGGAATCATGTTTAATAACACTAATTTGACTAAGCGCGTAGGCAAGTTCAACCGGATATTTTTCCGCTATTTTTTCTATGGGAGCGTTTTCACAGATATTACCTGCAAAATATTCACGGATTAACCCGGAGATATTTTTATTCGTGTTTTCATAACCGATATAACTGAAAAAACCCGTGAACTCAGCGTTTCCTTTTAATAATAAATGATAAATATTTTGCAATGGCTTATCCATGTTAATAAAAGCCGCTACTTCATCATTAAATAAATTGCGGGCTAATTTAGCGTCGTTAAGCGGATTGTTTAGTTCGTCTGACGTTAATTTATAATCCTTTACCAGATGATGATACGGTTTTTTTGGAAACAAAAGCGGCGAGAAATATAAAGTATCAATAAAATATTTTACGCTGCTGCTTGCCGTTTCTTTTTTCAGGTAAATTAGATCGTGATTTAAGATATTATGACCGCAGACATATTTATGATCCTGCAAAAACGCCGAGAAATCAAGAAGAGATTTGGAATGAAATTCACGTTTGTTTCCTGTAATTGCGCCGATATCCTGTACTTTTTTATTGCCCGAGTCAATCTCGGTATCAATAAAAATAATTTCATTTGCGTTCAAAAACCGCTCCAATTTAACAGGAAATTTTATTGTCTTCTATAAAATATAATGAAAAATTGATGATTTTTCAAACAAACCTTGTTACAATAACCGCATCTTGAAAAATAAATTCGGAAACACAATCGAACTGCTTGCTCCCGCGGGAAATTTTTCACGTTTAAAGACCGCATTACATTTTGGAGCGGATGCAGTTTATTTTGGAGGGAAAGAATTCGGGCTGCGGGCGAAATGCGGTAATTTTTCCGATGATGAAATTATTGAAGCTGTTAAGTATACTCATGCTATTGGTAAAAAAATATATATTACAGCAAACATATTTGCCAGAAATGCTGATATCCCAAAAATTGAAAACTACGCCTGTTTTCTTGAGAAAACCGGCGTAGACGGTGTTATTATTTCTGATCCCGGTATATTAAAAATTTTCAGGACGCTGACAAATTTAGAAATCCATATATCTACTCAGGCTAATGTTTGTAATTCTTATGCCGCGATGCAGTATGTTGAGTTAGGTGCTAATCGAATTATTCTCGCGCGTGAATTGCCAATTAAGGATATAAGCGAAATTTGCGAATGTCTGAAAGGCAAGGCGGATATCGAAGTTTTTGTTCATGGTGCGATGTGCATTTCATATTCGGGGCGGTGTTTGATGTCGAAATATATGACTGGAAGAGACGCAAATCAGGGAGATTGCGCGCATCCCTGCCGTTATAAGTATTTCCTGCAGGAAGAAAAAAGGCCGGAAGAATTTTTCCCCGTCGAGGAAGATACTAACGGCACTTATATAATGAACAGCCGCGATTTATGTTTAATTGATAAATTAAGAGATCTGGCTGACGCCGGAGTAACAAGTTTTAAAATTGAAGGCCGCATGAAAAATGAATTTTATACCGGCGGAGTTGTGAATACATACAGAAGAGCGATGAACGGAGAAGTTTTTAATTATATGGATGAATTGGATAAGCTGCCTCACCGGCCGTTTACTACAGGTTTTATTTTTAATGATAATAACAAGGAATTTTATAAATCGTCCTCAATTACTTTAAATTATCAGATTGCCGCTGTTGTAATGAAAGACAATAAGGAAGAAATACCCGAATGCTTCACTCCCGATCATGCAGGCGCGTTTAAGGTTCAAATTAAAATTAAAAATAAAATAACTAACGGAGATGAAATAGAAATTTTATCCCCTTCCGGCAGCAATGGGAAAATATTTGTGTATAACGGTGATAATGTAAATATTCCCGAGCAAATCGTTTTTATAAATTGCCCGTATAAAATTGAACCTTTCGATATATTAATTAAAAAAACGGGATTAAATCCCTAAAAAAATATTTTTGGATATAAAATGAAAAATAAAACAAATAATGTTAAAGAGTTATTTAAGCTCATAAAGGAAGCGAAACATCTTACCGCTCTCACAGGTGCGGGAGTGAGTACACTTTCGGGGATCCGTGATTTTCGCGGCAAAAACGGTCTCTACAATGAAACGGATGCGCGGTTAAAGCAGCAAACAGATAAAATGTTTGATATTGATTATTTTGAAAAAGATCCGTCATTCTATTATAATCCGGCAAAATCTTTCATTTACAATCTTAATGAAAAAGAAGCGTCAATTGTTCATATTGTGTTAGGTGAACTTGAAAACCGCGGTTATCTGAAATCGCTTATAACTCAGAACATCGATCTGCTTCATCAAAAGGGCGGAAGTAAAAATGTAATAGAAGTTCACGGCTCGCCGAAGACGCACTACTGTCTTCGCTGCGCGGGAGTGAATGTCACATACGATGAAGCGGCGGCCGCGGTTCACAAGGGAGAAATGCCTCTCTGCCCGAAATGCGGAAGAGTATTAAAACCCGCTATTACATTTTTCGGCGAAAGCCTCCCGGCGGAAGCGTTAAGACAAGCAGTAACAGAAGCGCAGCAGGCTGATTTGATGCTCGTGCTTGGAACAAGCCTTACTGTGTTTCCCGCCGCTTCAATACCCGATTATACTTTACGTAACAACGGCAAAATCGTCATTGTCAATGACATGCCGACACCGCTTGATGCCGCAGCGCATTTTCGTTTTGATGATCTCGGCTGTGTTTTTGAAGAATTAAAAGAATATTTGCGCTTAGATAATATGCTATAGTATTACATAATTATTAACCGATTATTATTAATATAGAGGAGAATTATGAAAAAATCATTTTTATTTTTCAGTTTAATATTTGCGATATTAATATTTTTACAATCGGTTTTTATGCCTGCTGTTTTAACCGCGCAGACTGGTTCGGGTTTCAGAGGGCAGAGTATTAACGGAGCGACAGGACTTTTTTCCGTTCCTTCTGGGCGTATCGGCTGGAGCGAATCAGATAAGGCAGGATTGGATTTAGGTTATCGTGCAGTAATAAATTATGACGCCGGAGCATCGCATATTCCTGCGGTTACTTTAAGTTTATTTCGTTTTATGGAAATATCCGCGGCTTTTGATACTCAGCCGTTAGTCTATAACCGCAATAATAATGATCTTTTATTGGGAATTAAATTCGGCATTCCGGCGGGAGATACATCAATCGCTCTCGGCGCAAATGTTCAGCTTTTGAATTTAGGAGGTCCGGGAAATTATTACGCGTATCAGCCGTATATCGCAATTACTTACGCCGGAAATTTTTTTTCAATGAACGCGGAAACAACAATTGTTTTCGGCAAAACGCTATATTCCAACGGCCGGGAAAATAACAGTGATATTGATTTTGGCATGGGATTTGATGTTATTTTATTTCCTGATGTTTTTGATGATATCGTACATTTGATAATTGATTTTGCAAACTTCAGTTACAGCGATAACGCATGGCCGAATCAAGCCGGCAAGAATAATCCTGCGGCTTATCGCGGTATATTAAACGCAGGTTTAAGAATCGATCTTTCCGCAGTTTCAGCTTTTAATAAATATAAATTTTTGATCGATTTTATTTTTAACGATCTTTTTGACGCGGGAAGCAGATCGTTCACCGCAGGCGCCGTGTTTGGTTTAAATTTATAAATATTATTTTACGCGTGCGCGGATAAAACCGCCAATGCTTTTTGCGCGCGCCGCTGCGAACACTCAGCTCCCAGTATCCGAAGTGAGCCAAAAAGCGGAGGACTTACCCGGCTTCCTGTAATCGCGACACGAAGCGGCATCATAAGATCGCCGAGTTTAACGCCTCTTTTCTCCGCCTCTGCCTTGATAAAGATTTCCGCCTGCTCATCATCCGGCATTTCAGCTAACGTCCGCGCAAGTTCCGTTCCAATCTGTAAAAGTTCGATTGTTATCGCAATGTCAGCTTTTTTTGGAATAAATTCTTCCTTTGCCGGAAGTTCAGGATCTTTAAACAGGTATGCGATTTTCTCCGGTATCTCGTTTAAAAAAGTCACCCTTTCTTTTACAAGCGGAATCGAAGCCAGAAAAATTTTTTGCTGCCGTTCTACAGGTATTTTTCTTTGTTTATGCGCCGCTGTAACATGTTCTTTATCAGATTGATCAAAAAGCCCGGCATCAATCGCATAAGGCAGACAAAGCGCCGCAAGTTCTTCATCGCTCTTCATTCTGATATATTGGCCGTTGTACCAATCAAGTTTTTTATAATCAAAAACCGCCGGCGCTTTATTCAATTTATTTAAATTGAAATGCTGCGCAAGTTCATTCAATGTGTATATTTCCTTACCCTCATCATATGACGCGCCGAGAAGCGCAATGTAGTTAATCAGCGCTTCCGGAAGGTAGCCTTGGTTTTTAAATTCATCGATGCTTGTAGCGCCGTGGCGTTTGGAAAGTTTTTTCCCGTCCTGACCCATTACCATCGGAAGATGACAGAATTCAGGCGGCGTCCAGCCGAAGGCGCGGTATAAGATAACATGCAGCGGCGTTGACGCAAGCCATTCCTGCGCGCGAAGAACGTGAGTAATTTCCATTAGATGATCATCAACGATATTCGCAAGGTGGTATGTAGGGAAGCCGTCAGATTTTAAAAGCACAGGATCGGGATTTATATCATCGTTCAGCCATTCAATATCGCCGAGCAGGCGGTCATGAAAAACCGTTTTTTCTCCAAGCGGAATTTTCAATCTGACAGTACAGCTTTCGCCGCCGGCGGCTCTCTTTGCGGCGTCTTTAGGATCGATGTTTCTGCAGAGGCGGTCGTATCCTGTTTCCGGTGAATGCGCCGCTTCTCGTTGTTTGCGCACTTCATCGATTCTCTCTGATGAACAAAAACAATAATAAGCGTGCCCCTTATCAAGAAGCTTCTGCGCGTATTTTTTATAACGATCTGTACGTTCCGATTGAATGTACGGACCAAAAGAACCGCCTGTATCCGGTCCTTCGTCCCATTTAAAACCAAGCCAGTCAAATGTATCATAAAGATTTTCCACATAACTTTCGTCAAAACGCGTTCTGTCTGTGTCTTCCAGCCGGAGTATAAATTTCCCGTCCGTGCCGGATTCTTCCGCTGTGTCAGGATTTTTATCTTCACAGCCGCCGCGGGCAAATAAATAATTGAATAATGCTGTTCGTATTCCGCCGACATGCTGAAGACCTGTCGGAGAAGGCGCGTAGCGTACTCGTATTTTCATATGAAATATAGTATCATATTACCAAAATGGTGTCAGGCACCAGTTGTCAGGCACCGCAGGAGCGTATCATGTCAAAAGAAAAAAACAAAAAAGAAAAACTTTCGGACAAATTATTTTACAAAACAAAAAACTGCTGGGAAGGAATAGATAAAAAAACCGAAAAAGAAGTTGAAGATTTCGCTTCTTCGTATAAGCAGTTTCTTGACAATGGAAAAACAGAACGCGAATGCGTTGATGTAACCTGCGAACTGCTTAATAAAAACGGTTTTATAAATATCGATACGCTTAAAGGAAAAAAGCCTGATACGGGAATGAAGGTTTATCAGAATATTAAAGGTAAATCCGTTATTGCCGCCGTTATCGGCAAAAAAAACGCGGCCGATGGTTTCAATATTCTGGGCGCGCATATTGATTCTCCCCGCCTTGATCTTAAGCAGAATCCGCTTTACGAAGACTCAGACCTTGCGTTATTCGACACTCACTATTACGGCGGCATAAAAAAATATCAATGGACAACAACGCCGCTTTCCATGCACGGCGTATTTATAACCGAAAACGGCAAAAAAATAAATATCTGCATCGGCGAAGATTCGGGCGATCCTGTTTTTACCGTTACAGAAATTCTGATACATCTTGCGAGAGAACAAATGGAAAAAAAAGCGTCGGTCGTTGTGGAAGGCGAGGATTTGGATATTCTCGCGGGTTCGCGCCCTTACGATGATAAAGATGAAAAAGAGAGAGTAAAACTTGCGTTACTCGATATATTAAACAAAAAATACGGGATAACGGAAAAAGATTTTGCCTGCGCGGAAATTGAATTTGTTCCGGCTTTTAAAGCAAGCGATGTAGGCCTTGACCGCAGCATGATCGGCGCATACGGCCATGATGACCGCTGCTGCGCATTTCCCGCGCTTCAGGCGTTACTTGCAATTTCACGCGAAAAATCCGCGCCAGAAAAAACTCTCGTGTGTTATTTATCCGACAAGGAAGAAATCGGCTCCGCGGGAAACACAGGCGCGAGAGCAAACTTTTTTGAGTATTTTTTAGCGTATTTATGCGGCGGTTCTGAAGCGGATGTAAAAAAATGTTTTGTGAATTCCTCCATGTTATCCGCCGATGTTGACGGCGCCTTTGATCCGTCTTATGCCAATGTTTTTGATAAAAAAAATAACGCCTTCCTCGGCAGAGGAATCGCGTTAACCAAGTACACAGGCTCGGGCGGAAAATACGGCGCAAGCGACGCAAACGCTGAGTTCTGCGCAAAAGTACAGGCGATCTTAAACAAAAATAATGTTCAATGGCAGTACGGTGAATTCGGCAAGGTAGACAAAGGCGGCGGCGGAACAATCGCGCTTTATGCCGCGCAGCTTGGAATGGAAGTTCTTGACTGCGGCGTTCCTGTTCTTTCTATGCATTCACCGTTCGAGGTTATCAGTAAAATCGATCTTTATACAACATACAGGGCGTACATCGCTTTTTTACGCGACGCTTAAATTATTTTATTTCCGGAATATTTTCATTTTTTGTTGCCTTACATTGGTTAATGTTTTAATTTGGATATTATAAATAAAAGGAAGATCCTGGTGACAAGAAAGCTGAAAGAAAGAAAAAATAAAATATCTACAATTGCCTTAGTTTCTTTGTTAGTTTCTTTAATTTTCTGCGCGTTTATTATCAGCGCCACAATAATTGACAAAACAGATTTAACAAAACTTGGGCTTGAACAGCTAATATACGAAAGCACTCACCGCATTAATGACGCGGTTTTAAAATTATTATACAAAGCTCATTCAATATCCGCGTTGATTGCGTATGACGGCGGCAGTTCATTTGATATTGTCGCTCCTACAATAGTTGATGATCCTTCGATACGTAATATTCTTATAGCGCCTGACGGAATTGTAGCTAAAGTTTATCCTCTTGCCGGAAATGAAAGCGTAATCGGATTGAATTTTTTCGCAGATGGCGCCGGCAACAGAGAAGCTGCTATTGCGCTGGACATCGGCGATCTTGTTTTGGGCGGCCCGTTCGAAACCGTTCAAGGCGGACAGGCTTTGGTCGGCAGGATGCCTGTATATATTGATACTCCGGATGAGACGGACTATTTCTGGGGGTTAGTATCCGTTACGCTAAACTTTCCGCAGGTTCTGGATAACGCTGAATTGAATGTTATTGAGACGCTCGGTTATTCATATGAATTATGGCGTATAAATCCCGATGATGATCAAAGGCAGGTGATCGCATCCAGCTTGACCGCTGTTAAGCCAAATCTTCGCTATATCGAAAAATCAATGCATATTCTTAACGCCGAATGGAATTTAAGAATATCGCCTGTTCGCGCATGGTATAATTATCCTGAAAACATCGTTTTAATAATCGCCGGTTTATGCATCAGCTTAATGATTTTTTTTGTTATGCAGAATAATTATGAGCTTAAAAACATGCAGTCTGTTTTCGAACAGATGGCAATATCGGATCCGCTTACAGGAATTTTTAACAGGCGGCATTTTCTTGAGATAGCGCGTATCGGCATTGAAAAATCCCGCCGTCAAAGTGAAGATTGTTATTTTATCATGTTTGATATCGACAAGTTTAAACTGGTCAATGACACTTACGGCCATCAGGTAGGAGACAAAGTTTTAATGGATGTAACAGCAAGAATAAAAGCTGATATCCGCCCGTATGATTTATTTGCGCGTTACGGCGGCGAGGAATTTATTATTTTTGCGGCGGGACTAAAAAAAGAAAAAGTGATAGAAATGACTAACCGGCTGCGAATAAGTTTATGCGAAAGAAAATACGAGTATGAAAACATCATCATTGAATCATCGGCAAGTTTTGGTATTGCGCAATTAACTGATTACAATCTTGACAAGGCGATAAAACATTCTGATGAAGCGCTTTACACCGCGAAACGAAACGGACGCAACTGTGTTGTTTTTTATGAGGAAGAATCCGGCGCGTAATTATTTTAATAGCGGAAAACTTTATATAGTTTCAGGAGCTCCAAAAAATCGCTGCGCGCCATTTCCTCGCCGCCGAGGCTCATCAGGTGCGGATTCGGCACCTGGCAGTCGATAAAAGCGACATTGTGTTCAAAAAGCACCGCCGCAAGGCTTAAGAACGCCGCCTTGGACGCGTTTGATTTTTTGGCAAACATTGATTCGCCGCAGAATACCCTTCCAAGCAGCAGACCGTAACAGCCGCCCGCAAGTTCTCCGTTCTGCCATGCTTCCGCCGAATGAGCCCATCCAAGTTTATAAAGCGCCGTGTATGCTTCGATTATATCGTTTGTGATCCATGTACCGCCCTGATTCGGCCTGTAAATTTCGGAGCAGCCTCTGATCACGCCTTCAAAATCCTTGTCATAAGTAACCTCAAAAGTTTTATTATTAAAAATCTTTTGCATTGATGAAGATATATGAAGACTGTCGGGAAAAATTACGCAGCGCGGATCGGGCGATTGCCAGATAATGGGATCATCGGGGCCATACCACGGAAAGATGCCCTGCTCGTAGGCCGAGAGCAGCATACCGGGTGACAAATTCCCGCCGACAGATATAACATTATCCTTCCATTTATGAGGTTCCGGAAATTTAAAACGGATTGTTTCATCAAGATAGGGAAAGTCCGGATCGGGGCCGGGTCTGAAAAATGATTTGGATTTCATATGGAAGTATACAGATTATGTAATTTCCATTATGTATTCATCGATCCAGTCAACTACAGCGCTCCCGCCGCCGCTTAAACGGCCAAAGAGAACTTCATCAACAAAAAAACTTTTAATTTTATCTTCTATGAGCCTGCCGGTGTTGCGCGCTCCGAATTCTTTGCTGTATCCTTCTTCGGCAAGCTTATCCACGCATGATCCAGTTACAGTAAGCGTTACGTGCTTTTCCGCAAGCAGCGCCGTAAACGCGTCAAGCTCTTTTTGCACTATCGAAACCATGATGTCGCGCGACAGATGCCCAAAACGCACAACAGCGTCAAGACGGTTGCGGAATTCAGGAGTAAACAATTTTTCAACGGCGTTATTTACCGCGGTGTCGTCCTGAATACGATCGCCGAAACCTATTAATCCTTTACCGATTTCTCTCGCGCCCGCGTTGCTTGTCATTATCAGAATAACATTGCGGAAATCCGCCTTGCGTCCCTGATTATCCGTAAGCGTCGCGTAATCCATTATCTGCAAAAGTATATTAAAAATATCAGGATGCGCTTTTTCAATTTCATCTAACAGAACAACCGCGTGCGGCTGTTTGCGGACTGCGTCCGTAAGCTGGCCTCCGTCTTCATAACCGACATATCCCGGAGAGGAGCCGATTAAGCGGGAGACAGTGTATTTTTCCTGATATTCGCTCATGTCGAAGCGAAGCATTGTAACTCCGAGAATTTCCGCAAGCTGCCGCGCGAGTTCTGTTTTTCCGACGCCTGTAGGACCTGCGAAAAGAAAGTTCGCGACAGGTTTCCCATCCGCTCTGAATCCGGCGCGCGATCTTTTTACGGCTTTTACAACAGCGGCGATTGCGTCGTCCTGGCCAAAAATCCTCTGTTTAAGCCGCATCTCCAAATCTCTGAGTTTATCTTTTTCACTTTCGCCGACAGACCTCTGAGGAATGCGCGCGATTTTAGAGATTACAGTTTCGATAACCGGCAGACTGATCGCGATTTTTTCTATTTGCGCGTTTTGAATTGTCGATGATTCCGCTCCGTCCCCCGGAATTTTCAACGCAGGCTCCGCTTCGTTAGTTGTCATGTTGTCCAAACCCGGCAGCTCATTGAAAATTTGCTCTGATTCTTTTTTAAACGCTTCTATCCGCGCGTAAGCGCCGGCTTCGTCAATTACATCGATTGCCTTATCGGGAAGGCGGCGCTCTGTGATAAACTGCGCTGAGAGGCGCACGGCTGTTTCCACAACTTCGTCGCTGTAAAGGACATTATGATAATCTTCGTAACGGCTTTTTACGCCTTTGATAATATCAATTGCGATTTGTTCGGACGGTTCGTTAATATCGATCTTTTGAAATCTGCGCGAAAGCGCGCGGTCTTTTTCGAAAAATTTATTATATTCTTCGTGTGTGGTTGAACCGATGCAGCGAAGCTTTCCCGAAGTGAGCGCGGGTTTAAGAAGATTTGACGCGTCCAGCGCTCCGCCTGAAACAGAACCCGCTCCGACGATTGTGTGAATCTCGTCGATAAAAAGAATCGCTTTGTCGCGCTTTAGCATTTCTTCGACTACGCGCTTAACTCTTTCCTCAAAATCGCCGCGGTATTTTGTGCCTGCTACTAACGCTCCCATATCAAGCGACAGAATGCAAAAATCGCGGAGGATCGGCGGAACATTTCCCGCGACTATTCTTTGCGCGAGGCCTTCGGTTATCGCTGTTTTTCCGACTCCGGAATCTCCGACATGGATTGGATTATTTTTTAGTCTTCGGCAGAGAACTTGTATTGTTCGATCCAGTTCTTCCTCTCTGCCGATAACAGGATCAAGTTTCTGCTCGCGCGCAAGAGCTGTAAGGTCAATCGCGTAACGCTCCAAAGCGCCTTTTTTCCCGGCTTTTTTCTGCGTATCGCTTTCTTCCTCTATGCCGGCGTATTTATTTTTTTCGTTTCCTGCTGCGGCTTCGTTTCCGTAACTGTGGGACAGTACCTGTAAAAGTTCCAGCCGCCTGATTCCGGCCTTGCGCAGATAATAACCGCTGTAACACCGCTCTTCGTCGTATAGGGAAACCAAAATATCCGCAACATCGATCATTTCTTTCTGCGCGGACCGGCAGTGGATAAGAGCCCGTTCAATAATATTATGAAAACCTACAGTTTTTGTCGGCTCTCCGGCGGCAATCGGCATTTTCTGTTCAAAAAAATTTTCCATGCCGTGTTTGATCTGTTCCAAATCGGCGCCGCATGAGAAAAGCACCCCCTGTACCTCATCGAAAGCCAGCGCGGCATACAGAATATGCTCCGGCGTAAGGTACTCGTGGTTGCGGATCTTCGCTTCGTTATATGCGGCATCAATTATCGCCTGCACATGTCCGGAAACTCTCATTGCTTTAATTATAGCACATTTATCTTAATAAAGAAAAGTAATTCTTTTGATTTAAGGCTGTTTCAGCTGAAAAACCGCCGGTTTTACAGAAAATTATCTGTCCGGCTCTACTATGCATTTAAGCGGATAATTATCCGCCTTTGCCGCCGCATGCACTTGATCGGCTTTAGTCAGGGCGATATCCCATGTATAGATTCCTACAATTCCCCTGCCTTTTTTATGGACATCCAGCATTATCTTGCTTGCGTCTTCAATGCTTTTATGAAATATTGACATTAAAATTTCAACGACAAATTCCATTGTCGTGTAATGGTCGTTCAGGAGAATAATCTTAAATTGTTCCGGTTCCTTAAATTTTTCATCAGTTTTAGATACCGGTTTCTCTTTGATTCGCGGTTCCATATTACTATACTATGAAATTTGCAGAATATGGTCAATAGGAAAGTAAAATATTTTTATGTAATAATTTTTTTAGGTTTTCGTTTAAAAACCATATTATAATTTAATAAAGAGGTCATCATGAAGAAATTTTACGCAATTAGTATATTTTTATTTATCATTTCAGGAGCAGCGTTCAGCCAGACTGAGACATTGTTAATTTACCGTGAAGAAATAACCAACAATGAGCCCAGATTATCGCTTTTAATGAGAATAAAAAATGATGAAATTATCAGCTATGTATTATCCAATGAATTATTCAACAGTCCGTATTTTTTAATTGAACTGACAGAAGAAAATCTTAGCAGCTTAAGAGAAGCTTTAAACCGGTTTCTTGAATGGGAAACCACAGCGATCGAGAATAACCTTGATAGTTTTACAAGAGCTGTTCCTGTCACCGTAAGATCACGCAGTGTTACATGGTCGTGGTCAGGAACAAGATTGTTTAATAATAAGGAGTTAATGACAATTAATTTTCAATTTGACTGGAACCCGTCGCGAAGAAAGGAGTACAGGGCATTGTTGAATATCAGTTCAAATACATTGTCTCCCGTCAGAGATGAATCCGAAGTATCTAGGATTCAAAGTTATGATACAGACCGGCTTTCGTTTACGTTCCAAAAAAATTATATGAATAACGAAGCTGTAAGCAGACTGCTTGAAAATATTTCTGAAGAAAAAATTTCTCTAGTTATCGAACAGCGCTTTGAAAGAGAAACTGAATCAGAACGTCAAAGATCGTTAATAGAAGAATTATTTCTATAGATAATAAATTTAATGTTAATTAAAATATTTATAGATAGTTTTAAATTGAAAAAGTAATCAGTTCAAGGTCGTCGCGTAGAGGCTCATTGCCAAGGTGTTTTTCAAAAGCGTTCCATATTTTATCTGATATAACAGCTTGAGGTAAATTATGGTTTTCAAGTATTATCTGCTTAAAAATTTTATAGCCGAAAGATTTTTTACTTACTTCGCCAATCTGGCCGAATAAACCGTCCGACGCGATGTAAAATTTATTTCCGTGTTTTGCCGCGTTGTTATGCGAAATAACGTCAATCCTGTTTTTTATTTTCCCTTCGCCTATATGAATCTTCTGTCCGTTTATTCTGGTGATTTCTTTGCCGTCGCAGATAAACACATCAATATTTCCGGCGGAAATTGTTACATTTCCATTCTTTGCGATAAATAAAACGGCAAGATCGCAGCCGTCATTAATGTCTGTAATTCCTAGACTGCCGCGATCATCAGCTTTTACATTCAAAAAAGCCGCAAGTTTATGATCAAGAGAACAAAGAATTTCCGCGGTGTCGCTGTGATTGTTTTCTGTTATTGCTGATTCAAAAGCGCTTACCGCAAGCATGGTAAGCAGCGAGCCGGGAGTGCCGTGGCCTGTACAGTCGCAAACGCAAAGAACGGCGCCGTCATTGAAATTTTTCACCCAATATAAATCACCGCTGACAATGTCGCGCGGTTTCCAGATCACCGAATAATCAGAGAACGCGATTTTTAATACACTGTCTCTGGGAAGCAGGTTTTTCTGTATTTTACTCGCGTATACTATGCTTTCGATAAATTTTTTTGAATATTCTTCGGCTTCAAGAGTTTTTTGCTCCGAAACATTTATCATGTGTTTAAGCGAGGTTACCATGTTGCGCAAAGACTGAGCCAGTGTTCCTATTTCATCGCCGCGTTCAATTGAAAGATCAATATCCAGATTGCCTCGGGATACTTCATCGGCATATTTAATTACGCTGCTTAACGAATATGTAATTCCGCTGATCATAAAATAAACGGCAAAAGATAAAATCAAAATAACAGCAATTGTAAGCGCCATGTTTATTACAGCGAGTTTGTTAGCTGCAATTTTAAAATCACTTATTGGACAAACGATAACAGGAAACCATTCAGCGGAGATGTTATTGTCAATAAAAAGCATCGACGGTATTCCGTTTATCACCTCTTCCATAATGATTTGTTCTTCTGTCGTAGAAAAAATTTTCCGCTGTAAACCGATGTCGATTTTTTTTCCGAGCATTGTTTCATCTTTATGCCCGATGATTGTGCCGGTTTTGCTGACAATCATCGCGTATCCGAAATCATCCAACAATTTTACAGGAACGACATAACGCGCGTTTATTTCCTTTAATCCGGCTGACGCAAGCACCACGCCTATAATTTCACCGCTGATCGTATCGTAAACAGGCATCGAAAAAAATGTTACCATGCTTCCTGTTGATCGGCTTATTTCAACTTCGGATATATAATCTCTTCCGGCTATGCTTTCCTTAAAATATTCGCGATCGGATCTGTCAGTTCCCATACTGCCGGATGTGCCAGCGGCAACAATTCCGTTTAAATTTATAACAATAATACTGTCGTAGATATAATACCGGTTTCTCAGCGCAAGCATATACTGAATAAGTTCATCAGGTTCGCCGTCTTCGAGCAGAATAGATCTGATGGAAGGCTGTATTGCGATTGCCGACATATCAAGTTTAATAGTTGAAAAAGCTAAGTCTATATATTGTCTCATACTCTGAACAATTCGCAGCCCTTCGCCTTTTGCGGAATCGATAATTGTATTTGCGGCGTTTTGGCAGCTGACAATGCCCACAAACAAGGAGCCTGCAATGATAGCGCATAAAATGGGAACAAGCAAATTCATCCGGATTGTTTTTAGAAATAGAAAATTATTTTTCATATATATTTTTTAGTTCCCTCGGAAAAAACGAAAAACAGCTAACCGTTTATTATTAAATTAAACTCAAGATATTCCATTTCTTCTTTAAAATCTTCGCCGCATTCAATGAGCATTTCATCGTGTTTTGCGATAATCCAGTTAACAATTAATTTCTTCCCGGACGCGGCGCTTTCATCCATTGCCCTTAGCATATTAAATAAAAGTTTAGCAGTTGAACTGTTAAAATATTCCAGCGCGCAGTCAAATGTTAATGTTTTAAAATCGGATGCAAGATATTTTTCCAGCCATTCATTTATTTCATTGAAAAAACTGGTTATATCTTCAAGATAGCTTTCACCTTCAAAACGAATAAGGCTTCTTTCTTCATCAATTAAAATATACGGAGTTGTTTTTGTTTTGTCTCTTTCAAGCCTGTATGACATTAATTAAATCCCTTCCTGAGTAATTTCTACATACATTGTAAAATAAGAAATTGATTCATTGAACTGTTCAATTGTATAATCAATAGGAGCTGTCGCCCGTTTCGCTATTTCAATTAAACCCAATCCTGCGCCCTTGCTGCCGGGATTATCATTGTCTTCGCGTAATTTTTCTTTGTAAAACTGCCGTATTTCCTTTTTATCAAGCTTATTCAGATGATCTATTCTATCTTTTATAAAATTTGCGTCTTCTGTTCTTACAGCGTTCCCCGTCTGTATAAAATGTGTTTTGTTTTTTACACCTAACGCCAGCATTCCTGTTGATACATCAACATGGCTGTTATCAGGCATTTTAAAATGTTCTTTTTCCGCCGAATACATTAACATATTAGTGACTTGTTCGACAAACACAGAGAACACCGCTTTTGCCGCGCTGCCGGGCAAATGATCTCCTTCTAACTGCGTCCTGACCATTTCGGAAATACCTTTTATTCCGTCATACCACATTGGTCCCGAGTACATGATATGGATATTGGAATCCTTTATCATGGCGGAGTGTTTGCGCATATCAAAAACCATCTTAATTTTCCTTAAAGGCTTTAAAAGTATACTTGTTTCGTCCGCTGTTTTTTGAAAGATACAATGCCTCATCCGCGCGTAAAAAATAATCTTCGTTTGTCTGCTTGTGTTCTACTTTACCTGTTGTTACTCCTATTGATATTGTTACACAATCAGCTACCGCGCTGTCAGAATGCGGTATGTTAAGCGCTATAACATTTTTCAAAAGCTTCTCCGCGATTTTTAATGCGCCGTTTTCGTTGGTATCAGGCAGGAGGATCATAAATTCCTCTCCGCCGTATCTGGCGGCGAAATCACTTCCTCTTGATAGGCTGTTTTCCAAGGCCTGCGCTACATCTTTTAGACAAATATCGCCTTTTGTATGTCCGTAAGTATCATTATAATTTTTAAAATAATCAATATCAGCCATCAACACGCTGAGAAAACTGTTGGAGCGTGAATATGTTCTGATAATGCGCTGCATATTTTCTTCCAGAAACCTTCTGTTATAAATTCCTGTAAGAGAATCGAAGTATACTTTTTCCAGCAGATATTCTTTGCTTGTATTAAGGCTTAGCGTTGTTCTGTCTGATATTATTGTTAATTTTCTGAACTGCTTTAACAGTTTGCCGTAGTCTTCCGTGAACTGCTCGATTTTTTTAAGATCAAACAGAACGCCGTTCTTTAATTCCGCAACGTATGATACAGCGTCATCATATATTTTTTGTTCAACCGCGAATAAATCATTCATTAGTATTTATCCTTTTAATTTATTTGCCCAGTCTGAAATATTTTTGTTTATCTCTTCGTTGTTTTTTGCCGGGTTCAGAAAATCCGCTTCGCCGATTATAATATTTCCTTTTAAATACGATTTTAGTATATCAAGCGATTTTCCCTTTCCTCCGGCGTGACAGACAAAAACGGCGGTCTTTTTTCCTGTAATCGGAGTCTGTGATAAAAAAGTTTTTACAGGCGCCGCCGGAGAACCAGCCCAGACAGGAACTCCTATGATAATTAAATCATAAACTGAAGGATCAAATTGATACTCTTTAACCGGCGGGTTTCTCTTTGAGAACATCATGCCGCCTGCCCAGAAAAATCTTGCGGCCTTTCCGCGTTTTTTCTCGTCTTTTGTTTGAATTCGTATAAGATCAGCGTTTAAATTTGATTTGATAATATCAGCCGCATATGCGCAGTTTCCGTCTAACGAATAAATTACCAATGCTGTTTTCATTTATACCGCCTTTTAATTTATTATATAAGGTTATTTCAGGTTTATCAATGTTTTTTTATCCCGGTTGCATCCGGACGCTGTATGGTTTATTCTAATTATATTCAATATGGTAAATTCTTTTAATTTCAGCCCGGACAGCGAGCAGACAGCGCAGCGAACGCAGCTGCAAACCTCTGGTTCGGCGCAGCGGGCGTTGATTGTTCAAAGCGACAGAACGCTGCTTCTGGATGTCCATTGCGAAACAGCGGAAGAGGCGAGACAGGCAATCATGCCGTTCGCGGAGCTGGAAAAATCACCTGAACATATACATACATATCGAATAACGCCGATATCATTATGGAATGCCGCAAGCGCGGGTTTTACTCCAAATGATGTTGTAAACATTTTAATAAAATTCAGCCGCTACGATATTCCGAGGGGTATTACCGAAGGGTTTTCGCTGCTTATGTCCCGTTACGGAAAAATTAAAATGATAAATGATAATAATCCTGCCGCGGACAGATTGATTCTACAAATTGACGATGAAGCGGTTCGGTTTGAAATCGCAGAAAACAAAACATTAAAAAAATATCTTTTAAATATTGAAAATGGTTTTTCGCTTGCACTGACAAGCAGAGGAACAGTAAAGCGCGAGCTTATCCGCATTGGATGGCCTGTGCAGGATAACGCACCGCTTTTAAACGGCGGATATCTTGATGTTAATCTAAGAGAGAACTGTATTTCCGGCAGGTCTTTTATTCTAAGGGATTATCAGATGACGGCGGCAAAGTCTGTTACCGGCTCTGGAGCGCCCGGCACAGGTTACGGAGTTGTTGTGCTTCCCTGCGGTTCCGGTAAAACCATTGTCGGCATGCTGATAATGTCCATGTTAAAAACAAATACTTTAATTCTTACAGCTAATGTCGCGGCGGCTCATCAATGGATAGATGAGCTTTTAGACAAAACCGAACTGACAAGGGAGCAGATAGCCGAATATTCCGGCGATTCTAAAATGATTGCGCCTGTAACTGTCGCGACTTATCAGATTATTTCTTGGAGACCTGACAAAGAGGGTGATTTTCCGCATTTTAAATTATTCCGCGAAAGAGCATGGGGTCTTGTGATATATGACGAAGTTCATCTTCTTCCCGCTCCTGTTTTTCGCGTAACGGCGGAATTGCAGGCGATAAGACGGCTTGGTCTTACCGCGACATTAATCCGCGAAGACGGAGAGGAAGACGCAGTCTTCAGCCTTGTCGGTCCAAAACGCTATGATGTTCCGTGGAAAGAACTTGAGGCTCAGGGATGGATTGCGCAGGCGCTTTGCACGGAAATAAGGCTTGATTTACCGCAGCATCTTAAAATACCTTATGCCGCTGCGGCGCCGAGAGAAAAATACAGAATAGCGGCGGAAAATCCTTTAAAAGAAAATGTTGTACTTCAGTTAATAGAAAATCACATAGAAGATCAGATACTGGTCATCGGCCAGTATGTGGCTCAGTTAAATTCCCTGGCGAAAGCTTTAGGCGCGCCGCTCATCACCGGAAAAACACCTAACGCCGAGAGAGATCGCATTTACAGCAGATTCAAGCGCGGAGAAGTTCGCGTTATAGTTGTTTCCAAAGTCGCGAACTTCGCGATTGATCTTCCCGACGCTTCGATGGCTGTGCAGGTTTCGGGTTCTTTCGGTTCACGTCAGGAAGAAGCTCAAAGGCTGGGAAGAATTTTAAGGCCAAAGAAACAAAGCAGCGCGCTGTTTTTTTCTCTTGTTTCCGGTTACACCGTAGAGGAAGAATTTGCAGCTAACAGGCAGAAATTTCTGACAGAACAGGGATATAAATATTCCATTCAGAAGTGGACCGGTTAAAAATGACAAAAGAAATATTCCGATCTGTTGATTTCTGGAAATCCGCTGTAATGATGATGCCCGACAGCTCTTTTTTTGAACTTCTGCGGAGCGTACTCGGAAAAATCAAGACGCCTTTTAATAAACAGCAGCTGTTAAACGATCTTGAGAAATTTCTGCTGCGCGAAGATATACAAAAAACAATAGCGGTTTATATTGATGATTCCGACGCGGAAATAATCGCGGCTGTTTCTCTCTTCCGCGAACCTTTCTTCCGGCAGCTTGAAAATTTTTTCCGCGATAAATACAGCGGCGCGCAGCTTCAGGATATTATTGTAAACATGGAAGAACGTTTTATTCTGTATCGATTTTCAGATAACACGCCTGTCCTTGCTCCTCATAAAAACATTTCTTATACAGGAAGCCGCCTTGCGCTCAATCCGGTTTTAAAAACTGTTCTGCTTCCGTTTACTGCGGAAACATCCGCGCTTTTTCCGGCAGAAACGGAAAAAAAAGATTCCTCTTTGTCTTCAGCGGTGAATACATGTATCAATGATTTTATTTTTGCCGCGATACATTCGTTTATTCTTCAGTGGAGCGTGAATTTTTTTAAATCAGAAGGCGTAATTCGAAAACGCGTCATTGACGAAGCTGATATTATTTTTACGGGGATTGAATTTGAAAAGATAATTGGCGCTTTTCAGGTGATGGGATTGTATTACGCTGACGGAAGCAGGCTTATTCCTGATTATTTATTTATTGACAATTTTTGCGGACTTTCAGCGCGTGAAAGGATGGAATACTTTACGGCGTCTTTGATTATTTTTAATGAGTTGCCGTTTCCGGCGGAAATTCTTCCTCCGCTTTTTAAAAATAAGCTGCGCATAATATCCGGCATTATTCACAAATTTATAGAATTGTTAGGTGAAGAATCAATATATCCGGAAAAAACTTTTTTTAGGTTAATTGAAGTGCTTAAATCGAATCATGAACCGCAGGTAAGCATTAATTTATCAAGTGATGTATTATTTGATGTTATGGAAAAGACTGGTTTAATCATTCGATCGAATTCAAAAACTTTCAGATTAAGTAAAATAAAAAGCGATTCAAATAATAAGCGCCAGTCTATAAACACAGGTACAATAACAATTGATTCCGGTTTTTCTGTTATTTTATATCCGGAAATTAATTTTTATGACGCAGTAAAACTCGCTTCTGTTTTGAATGTACGCGAAGCGGGATCTTTTCCTCAAAGTACTGTTATTCGCTTTGAGCTTGTAAAAGATTCCGCAGTCCGGTCTTTTAACAGCAATATAAGCGCGGATGATATAATTAAATTTCTTAACAGGTTATCAAATAATAAAGTAAATGATAATCTAATCTGGAATTTAAAAGATTGGGAAAAACGATACAATGAAATATCATTAGTAAAGGGCATTATATTAAAATTATCTCCGGATCACCGTTACTTAACTGAAACCCATCCGCTCGATGAAATGATTATAGAAACGCTCGCGCCGGGTATTTATCTTCTTAATGAAAATTTAATGGATGATGCCGTATCCGCGCTGTATAACGCGGGTATAGATATAATTGCGCATTTAGGAAAAAACGAAACAAGAAACAGCAGAATAGGATCTTCGCCGCAATACATGTACAGCGAGAATAAAAAGGATGATGTTTTTTTTGCGTTCAGGCATTTTCCTGAAATTTCACCGCAGATCGAAAATAATATTAAAATCATTAAAAAAAATATTGACAGTGATGATGAGAAAAACATTAAGCGCGAAAAAAAACAAAAAACTAATATATCAGCGCAGAATGAAATTTTTAGAAATAATGTAAATACTGAAAAAATAAAAGATGATTTTTATTTAACGCTGGAAAAAATGAAGTTAGGTGATATTGAAAAAAATGAATTATCAGCGCGTATTAACAGAAAACTAATTCTTTGCGATGCGCAGTTAAAGGACGCAGAAATACGTTATGAGAAACTGGAAGCGCGCCATATGGATTACTCAGGAAAGCATAATGTCGCAAAAACGGCAATATCTCTGGGATCGCCTGTAGAAATTGTTTTATCAGGAAAAAGAAATGAAGAGCGTTTTTTCGGTATTCCGCAGTCTCTTGAAAAAGAAGGAAATGATATATTTTTGATCGTTAATATTGTTCCTGCGCATCATAGCGAAGAGACTGAAAGCGCTGATAACTCTGTTATAATCAAACGCATACCTCTTGCGAAAATCAGCCTTTTACGGCGGATAAAGAAATCAATTTTTGAAAACTAAATTTAAAACAGTTGTTCAAAAATCTATAATATGATAATAGTCATAATTTTTTATATTATATTTTCTGCTGCCGCAACCGCTTTTTTAAAGGAACTGTGTAAAATATAAATCGCTATATCATCAAGGATATTGTTGATTTGAATCGGCCATATTCTTTGTCTTAGTTCGTTTAATGTATTTTTTGCGGTTTTTTTATCAAATATTTCGCACGCGTCTTTTATTTCCCGCATTTTTTCCCGAAGGAACGCGGAATCCTCGTTTGAAATTTTATTATCTTTGGTTTTTAACGCGGGAGAAAATTTCTCCAGCAGGGTTTTTAATGAATTAATAAATGGTAATGTATTTTTTATTAATAAGGAAAAATTTCTCTCTTCTCCTGATTTTTCCAGAATATACGCGGCGCCGGATAGTTCTTTTTCGCCGATATTGGCAAGAGCGCTTTTCATTCCGTGTACTGTTGTTATATATAATACCGCTTCATCGTTATCAATATCCGGTAATTTTTTTTCCAGATTTTCCAGAACAATGATTGCGTTTTCAGCATCTTTTTTAAAACACATTATTTTTTCTTTATTCATGCCGGATTCATTATTTGTAACTGCAGTATTTTTTTCACGTTGTTCTCTGCGCGATTTTTCTATTGTTTCCGGAGATTTTTTATTTCTTATTAGTTCATTCAGCGTAAGATTCAGTTCGCGCGAATCAATAGGCTTGGAAATAAATCCGTCAAAACCATTCCGTAAAAACATTTCCGCGCGGCCGATTATCGCGTTTGCTGTTAACGCTACAATGCTGTTTTTATAGCCCATTCCGCGTATTATATTAACAGCTTCTATTCCGTCCATCTTTGGCATCATATGATCCATAAAAATTATGTCGTATGTATTTCCGTTCTTAATTTTATCGATTGCTTCAAAACCGCTAGACGCAGTATCAATATTTAATCCGTAAGGAAGCAGCATTCCTTTAGTTACATATATATTGGACTCAGTGTCATCAACTATCAAAACACTGCCGTAAGGCATATACTCGCGGAAGAACTGGGTTTTTTTGGTTATCGAAGACATAATATAATTAATGTCGCGTAACTTAGACGCCAATTCCGGCCCGCATACAGATATGTTAACGCGCTTTTGCGGAATTCTTACAGTGAATAAAGTTCCTTTACAAGGCTCGCTTTCTACATTAATTTCGCCGTTCATTAGATTTACAAGGCGCTTTGTTATGCTCATTCCAAGTCCTGTACCGGAAGTAACGCGATCAGCGCCGGTATTAAAGCGCGTGTATTCATCAAAAAGAATATCAAGCTGATTCTGCGCCATACCCTGACCTGTATCACGGACATTGAAAATCAATATTACATTATCGCCGTGTAAATCATCAATAGATTCGAAAGAAACCGAAAATTCTATTTCGCCGTTATCTGTATACTTAAATGCGTTTGATAAAAGATTATTTAAAATTTGTTTAATGCGAAGTTCGTCTCCTAATAATTCCAAAGGAGTATTTTCATCAACATGAATTAAAAATTCCACAGGATTACTGTTATACCGAAACCGGATTAATTGTGCAGTATCATGAATTAAACTTGGTATATCATATTTTGACGGTTTAAGTTCCATCTTTCCAGCTTCGATTTTTGAAAGATCAAGAATATCGTTAATTAAATTAAGCAGCAAATCTCCTGACTCATAAATTTTTCCAAAAGCAAGACTGGTTTCCGGCGCTAAATTTCCCGCCTGAAGCTGGATCTCGGCAATGCCAAGTATCGCATTCATCGGCGTACGGATTTCATGGCTCATATTCGCGAGAAAAGCGCTCTTATACCGGTTTGCCTGCTCGGCGAAATCCTTTGCCGTAATCAATTCTGTTATGTCAACAGAGTGCTGCATGTGAACAGTCTGTCCGCTCGGCCAGTTAATGTATCTGTCTGTGTTGCGGTATATTCGATTTGTTAATGTACTGTGTTCTTCCCATTTAATAATATTTTCAGGCATTTCATCCAATATTATACAGGGACAAAAATCGCATCTTTTATCAAAATCTTTTTGAAAAACCTTATAACATAATTTTCCGTTACAATCGCCGTTAATACCGTAATGTTCTTTCATGCTGTCATTTACAAAAAGTATTTCTCCTGTTTTTGGTTCTGTGACATATATCATTATATCAAGACCGTTCATAATATTTTCTAAATTTCCAAGCGCGTTCTTTTCTTCTATAGCTTTAATTGCGGTCTCTACAGCGCGTTCTTTTTCCGCTGTAATGGCTTTAATGCTGGATATCATTGTATTAATTGAATCAGAAAGGATTTCAAGCTCATCGCCTGTTTTTATATCAAGGACATGATCAAGGCTGCCGCTTCCAATCAGTATCGCATCATTTGTTAATCTTTGAATGGGCATTGTAATGCCTTTAGCCAGTTTATAAGAAACTATAATAACGCTTAGAATAATAAGCGCAATAATAATTACTGCGGAAATTAAAATTATTCTGATTGCTCCGTCTATTGATTTAAAAGTTGATTGTGTTAAGCTGATTAAATTTTCTTCTATATTTATCGCAGGTAGTATTACTTCGTCTATATCAATGACCGCGGCAAATATCCACGGAATGGTTTTTAATTTGTTATATGCGATAAATATTTCCTCTTCGTTATGAAAAATTTTTGCGATGCCTGAATTTCCGTTTTTTATAAGAGCCGCAAGTTCCGGATAAATTCCGTCTTCGCTGTCAGGCGGTTTTCCGGGCATAAAGTCATTGTTTGTTTTTTGTTCTGATATAACAGCGCTGATTATCCCGTTTTTTTCATTGAAAATAAAAGCCTGTCCCGTTTTGCCAATTTGCGCATCGGCGATTATGCTGTTTAAATCAAAAATAAAAGTTCCAATGCCCGCGACGCCCGCGATTGTTCCGTCAGAATTGTAAAATGGCTTTGCGCATGTAATTGCAAGGCCGCGGCCTTCATTGTCTTCGTACACATCTGTCCATATTAAATCATCAGCTTCTTTCGCCGTTATATACCAAGTGCGTGTGCGCGGATCGAAACCAGGCGCAGGACTGCCCCTTGAATAATTTTCCGGTATTACAAAATCACCTTGTTCTGTTGCGAAATAACATATTAAATTCGTGTGGAAATTATCAGTTATATTTAAGAGTATAAAGTTCTTTAAAAATTCCAGCGTAGAAGAATTGTTTCCGTAATTTTCGTATGCCGTTGTCGCCATCGAAGCCATATTGCTTACGGCTGTTATTATTACAGTTAATTTTTCATCCAATAGATCTGCTTGATTCTGCACAAGGCGGTGCAATATATCTTCTGTCTGATTTGTCAGCGCCTGTTTTGCGTCGTTTGCGGCTGTAATGCCGAGTGTTCCGCTTGCAGACATTATGTTATGTCTTGATACATAAAAACTTATTCCGACAATCATTAAAATCGCGGCTGCGGTGATGCCCATAATTAATAAAACATATTTTAATATTCTTTGGAAAAATGTTTTTTGTTTTTTCATGCAGCATTTCTCCTTAATGCTGCGCGCGCTGTTTTTGCAACTCTTCTGTCAGCTGCCGTGAAGATTCCGAAGCTTTTTTAAACGCGCTGTGCAGTAAATGTAACGCGATTTCTTCCAGGATTGTTTGAATCTCTTTCGGCCATAATATTTTTTTTAAATCTTCCAGCGCGGTTTTTGCCCTTTTTTTATCAAACCCGCCGCATGCATTATCTATTTCCGCTAATTTTTCCGCCAGATAATCCGAGTCTTCATCAGAAACTGTATTAATGCTGTTTTTTTCATCAGGTTTTATTTTTTTTATTAATAGCTGAAGTTCATTAATAAAAACAGGCGTTTCGTTTAACATCTGTTGAAAATTTCTTTCTTCGCCAGCAAGCTCCAGTTTTTTAGCGGTATCTGACAATTCTCTTTCGTTTATATTCGCCAGAGCGCTTTTCATTCCATGTACTGTTGTTATGTACAAATTTGTTTCATCGTTATTTATATCAGGTAATTTTTTTGTTATATTCTCAAGCATATTTACGGCGTTTTCCGCGTCACGGATAAAAAACATTATTTTTTCCGTGTTTTTGCCTGCGCCTGTATTAATAACATTTTTATTACGCTGTTCTTCGCGCGCTTCTTCCACGACTTCACGCGATTTTTTATTTCTTATATATTCATTTAAAATCAGGTTTAACTCGCGCGAATCTATCGGTTTTGAAATAAATCCGTCAAATCCGTTTTGAATAAACATTTCCGCGCGGCCGATTAGCGCGTTTGCAGTTAACGCGATTATGCTGTTCTTATAGCCTGACTCGCGCAGTATTTTCACTGCTTTTATACCGTCCATTTTCGGCATCATATGATCCATAAAGATAATATCGTAAATTTTTCCGCTGTTGACCTTATTAATCGCTTCAATTCCGCTTGAAGCGCTGTCAACTTTAAGGCCATAAGGCATAAGCATACCCTTAGTGACGTAAATATTCGATTCGATGTCATCAACAACAAGTACGCTTCCGTATGGCATATACTCGCGGAAAAATTGTGTTTTTTTCGTTATCGTCGAACTTTGGAAGCTAAATTTTTGAAGTTTCTCCGCCAGCTCAGTCCCGCATACCGCCTGTCCGGCGCGTTTTTGCGGAACGCGGACTGTAAATAATGATCCTTTACCGTATTCGCTTTCGACAATTATTTTTCCGTTCATTAGATCGATAAGCCGCATTGTTATGCTCATGCCAAGGCCGGTGCCTGCAATGGCGCGGTTTGTATTAACATTAAAACGCGTATATTCGTCAAACAGTACGCTGATTTGTTTTTCCGTCATGCCCTGTCCCGTGTCTTTTACTTTAAATACAAGTATCAGATCATCATCTGTAACAGGAGCGCCGTCGTTATGTGATTTTTCTGCCGGTTCTGTTGAAACAAAAAGTTCCACCATGCCTTTGTCAGTATATTTAAAAGCGTTAGAAAGAAGATTATTCAGCACTTGTTTTATACGCAGCTCGTCACCTGACAGTTCAAGCGGCGTATCAGGATCAACATGAAGATGAAATTCAACGGGATTGCTGTCGTACCGCAGGCGGTTTAAAAGCGCGGTATCGTTTATTAAACTTGGAATATCATATTTAGCATGAACAACTTCCAGTTTGCCCGCTTCAATTTTAGACAGGTCAAGTATGTCATTTATAATGTTGAGAAGCATATCGCCGGATTCATAAATTTTATTAAACGCTTCCTCTGTTTCCTGCGATTGATGCGCGTTTTGCAGATTTATTTCCGCAATTCCCAAAATTGTATTCATCGGCGTGCGGATTTCATGGCTCATGTTCGCCAAAAAAGAACTTTTGTAGCGGCTGCTTCTCTCGGCGAATTCCTTTGCGGCGACCAAATCCGTAGTATCAACAGAGTGCTGTATATGGACAAGCTGCCCGTTTGTCCAGTCAATGTATCTGTCAACATTCCGGTAAATGCGGCCGGTTAATGAACTGTGTTCTTCCCAGACAATCACGCTGCTCGGATCTTTATCTAATTTAAAGCACGGACAGAAATCGCATCTTCTGTAAAAATTTTTCTGTAATATTTTATAGCATAATTTCCCGATACAATCCCCTTCAAGATTAAAATGAGTTTTCATGCTGTCGTTAATAAAAAGGATTTCTCCGGTATTCGGAATAGTTACGTAAATCATCGCGTCGATGCTGTTTAGAATTTTTTCAAGCGAGCTGATGGATAAATTTTTCAGCCTGTTCGCTTCGTTCGCTTTATCTATTAACTGGGAAAGACGTCTTCCTTCGTCGCGGCTGTTAAACAGCATCATCATTATCAGAGCCAGAACAAGCACCGCCATTATTAACATTCCAATCATCCATAAAAGGCGCGTTTCTGTTACCTGCGACCTGTAATCGTAGGTTCTTTGCGACCATTGATACGTTATTACTTCTATGTTGATCAGCTTAAGTGTTTTATCAATAATTGAACGCAGGATTTTTTCGTTCATATTAAACGCGAATTTTGTTTCAATTGACTGGTTGAATACGATATTAGCCTTGTAACCCGCAAGCTCCTGATAATGCGTCAGCTGCATTAATCTTCTTTGCGTAGACATTACCATATCAACTTCATTTTCCTGCAGGCCTTTAAAAGCGGAATCAATATCTTCATACTCAACAATATTTCTGTGATTAGGAAACCATTGCTTAAAAATCGAGGCATGAATCGAGTTACGCGCAACTCCTATCCGTTCGTGTAAAATTTCGTTTAATGCAACGCTGCGGTATTCATATTTTGATATTAGCGCGTAATGATCTTCCATTATGACGATATCAGACCATATAAAATGCTGCTCACGTTCTTTTGTTTGAATATATTCAGGTATAATCAGTGCGTTTCCGTTTATCATCATTGCCTGTATAGCCGAAGATGCTGTTTGTTCATCATGTGCGACATTAAATTCAAGTCCTGCAAGCGAAGTTATTTCGTTTAACAAGTCAAAGTAAATTCCCTGCCATTCATTTTCGCGTTCATTGAAAAAAGAAAGCGGATAATTGCCGCTGTATGCGCTGACAGGTATAACCGGATTATTTTGGATGTAAGCGCGTTCTTCATCAGTTAAAAGAACTGATAATTTATATTTTAGATAATCTTTGTATCCCTGATTATATAAATCGTTCAGATGAATCATTGCGCCGTTTTGCAGCGCTTTGTTAATTACCGATATGACCGGTTCCAGTTCTGAAATCGCCGTCGCGATAGACGCGGGATTAAAAACCAGCGGAAAAAAATCCTCGATTATTATATTGCCGTAATTTATTAATGACGCGTCAATAACGCTTGATGCGATATAAACATCGGCTTCGCCTTCCGAAAGAACGCGGTAGGCTTCGTTAATACCGGGAACAGGAACCAGTTCATAGGTTCCGCTTTCCATTACCGCGGCGGCGGCAGTTCCTACCGGAGTGTTAGCTGCAAACGCGTATTTTACCGGACGCTCAGCAAGAATATCGTTAAACGACATGCTTCCCGCAAGTCTCACCATTACAATCTGTCTTTCCGCAACAGCGTCGGTCATATAATAAGTTCTTAGCCGTTCTTCGCTTGGCATTATATTGCCGGAAAAATGAATCCTGCCTGTGTTTAATCTATTTAATAAATCAGCCGGTTCAAAAATTTGCGGTATAAAATTAATTTCAAAAATATCTGTCAGCCACCGGCAAATCAAATCCGCGTATCCGCCGGTTTCCCCGTTTTCTTTTTCGAATGCTTCCGTTGTAAGAATCATTCCGTAAATAAACGAATTGTATTTTTTCTGAAGCGCTTCAATGGCCGTTATTTCCGCTTCTGTAATACCGGGTATATTGCGGAATGTTTTTATCTTTGAATAATCAGTGTATTGATCATTTGAATTAACGCCGCAGCCGGTAATACCTAACGCAATGAAACAGAACAAAAAAATGATTGGGGTTTTTCTTCCGTTCATTCCATGCGGGCTCTTTCAATTTCGCTCTCACATGATAAAAATACGTTTACAAGCTCAGGATCAAACTGAGTGCCGCTGCCTTTTTTTATTGTTTCTACCGCATCTTTGTGTGAAAACGCGTTTTTATATGGACGTTTGGATACAAGAGCGTCGTAGACATCGGCGACCGCCATGATACGGCCTTGAAGCGGAATTTTCGTACCTTCAAGTTTGTAAGGATACCCCGTGCCGTCCCATCGTTCGTGGTGATAACCCGCGAACATTTTCGCGTACTGAAGAAATGTTTCATCGCCGGATTCCGCGATTATACTGTCGATGATCCTTTCGCCTTCGGCGGCGTGAGTTTTTATCGTTTCAAATTCTTTGTCTGTTAAAATACCGGGTTTATTCAATATTGAATCTGAAATAATTATTTTTCCGATATCATGCAGACGCGCTGAAGATACCGCGACTTCCAAATCCCATTGTTTAATTTCATCAGCGTAAACGCCGAGTTTTTCCATGTTTTTTAGTATCAATCTGATGTACTTTGTTGTGCGTTCAATATGGCTTCCGGTTACTTCATCGCGGTTTTCAACCATGTTAGCCAAAACTGATACGATACTGTTTTTTAATTTCTTTAAATTTTCTGTCCGTTCGCTGATTATGTCTTCAATTTCCAGATGTGTTTTTATCCTGTTTAATAAAACCGGCGCGGAAAACGGCTTTGAGATAAAATCGATAGCGCCTAATTCAAAACCGAGTGATTCAGTTAACGGATCATTGCGGCTTGTAACAAAAATTATCGGGATTTCAGAAAATTTACCGCTTGATTTTAATAATTTTAAAGCTTCAAAGCCGTCCATCTCCGGCATTAAAATGTCAAGTAATATTATATCCGGCCTGATATCGTCCAGAAGTTCAAACATGCTTGCTGCCGAAGGCATTGTGTAAACACGGTAATTTTTAGATAAAGCCTCGTCTGCCGAGAGTAAATTTACGTTATTATCGTCAACAACAAAAAGGGTTTTCAATTCCTTTCCTCTTTCTTAGTATATTTTAGTAAATTAAGTTAATACTTACAATAGAAGTTATTTCGAAATAAATGATAAAAAACCAAAGTTATAATAAAACATGTTAATTTTCGAAACTAACCTGATTTTGAAAACCGCCTGAATGAGGCTTTCTTTATTTATTTAAACAGCTGGAATTTTCCGAATTTATGAAGTTTCCCGTTAGAGCGTTTATTTGTTTCGTCGATGGATTTAAAAATATACGCGGCAAATGCCGCTTCGTTTCCGGTGTCAGTTGTCATAAAACCCATAGTCAGATAATGTTCGCCGCGGGCTGCGGATAATAAACCGTTAGTAAGCGCGCGGAAAGAAGCGAGAGCGGACTGACCAAGCATGTCAGCTGTATCATCTTTACCGCCTGATATATCAGGATACACAAGCGAAAGCGATCCTTTTTTTTTCGCGGCGAAAAGAACCGTCAGTTCCTTAACAAGATAAAACCAGCCTTTAATGTGGTCGTTAATCAGGATATCAACATCAGAGAGAGAAAGATCCGAAACGGTTACGCGGACAGCCGGCGGTGAGCAGATTAAAATCGCATCGTCTATATGTTCAAGCCGGTTTTCCGCCGCTATTGTCAGAGTACGCGCCGATATCGGGCTTGACGGATTCCAGTCGAGAGGTAAACGCCCCGATGTTTCCGGAGGATTTTTAGACCGCGCTGCCTGCGGGGAAGCGCCGGTAAGCCTGTTCGGTATCATAGCGGAAGCGAACTGCTCCACTCTTTTTACAGCTTCCGTTTCAATTGCTCTGCTGAGAGCGCAATCGTTTCCGGCTATGAAAATCCCTCTGGTCATAAAAATATTTTATATGTTTAATTAGTTTCTATCAAGGTGACATCTGTTGTTTTTTATAATACATTGAAGTATGAAAATCGTAAAAGCGGCGATGATAGGCGATGTAGTGGGCAATCCCGGTCTTGAAATCCTCGAAGCAAAGCTGCCGGAACTGATAAAAGCCGAAGGCATCGATTTTGTCACAGTAAACGGCGAAAACGCCGCCGAAGGTTTCGGCATGACAGAAAGCGATTACAAACGTATCATCGCCGCGGGCGCCGATGCTGTTACTTCCGGCAATCATGTTTGGGAAAAACGCGAATTCTGGACAGTTTTGGAAAATGAAAAAAATATTTTACGTCCCGCTAATTACCCGTCAGTTTCAGATAACTCCCAAAGTATTTCCGGGAAAGGTTTTTTTAATTTGATTAAAAACGGAATCAGCTGGATAATAATAAATTTACAGGGGCGTGAATTTATGAACGCGATCGACTGTCCTTTTCAATGTCTCGATCGTCTGATGGGAAATATTGACAGCAGTTCCTGCGGCGTCCCTGTTGTATTGATAGATTTTCACGCTGAATCGCCGCGTGAAAAGGAAGCGCTTGCCTATTATGCCGACAGCCGGCGCGGCCAAAATCAGCGTGTCTCATTATTTTCCGGCACTCACACGCATGTTCAAACAGCGGACGAGCGCATATTACCCGGAGGCTGCGCTTATATAACCGATCTCGGCATGACAGGTAACACCGGCAGCGTAATCGGCATGGATCCAAAAATTTGTCTTGAACGCGCCCGCAAACAAGTTTTATATCACATGGAAATCGCGCAGGTTAACGCAGGCAGCCAGTCACATGCAGGAAACGATACAGTCAAAGCAGATAACGCAGCGTGTTCTGGACAAATGCAGGGGGTTTTAGCTGAAATTGATGCTGATACATTAAGAGCAGTTTCAATTAAAAGGATTGCCTGCTGATTGGACTTCCGATCCAGATACCTTCGCCAAGATAGTCCAGCCGTCTGCCCTCAATAAGAAACTGCACATCGCTGATATTTGAAAATTCCGTAACAGTCCAGACAATCTGCCGCAGCTGCGCGACATAACCTTCCACGCCGAAAGTATTAAATAAAAAGTTTTCGTTAAAATTTATATATGCGGTGCTTCCGCGGATTGTCGCAGAAAGTATTCTTGTCTGCTGCGGAATCATATTAATAATTCCGCGTCCAAGCTCTTCGGCGGACGGACCTGAAATCATAATATTTAAAACATCCGTCATAGGAGATTCAGTAACAGGAAGCCTTCGGGTTACCCCCGAATAATTAATCTGCCCGTCGCTTCTGATCTGCGCAAAATAAACCGTTCTGTCAACTGTTCTGACAGGCGTTTGTGTCTGTGTTTGCGTACCGGTCTGAGCAGGCTGTGTTGTTGAAGCAGGCTGCGTGCCTGACGAAGCGGGCGGCGCTGAGGTTGTTGATGCCGCCGGCTCCCGGGTTTGAGCTGGAACAGTTTCTGTTGTCTGCGGTCTTGATGTTTCGCTCCCTGCTGACGGCGCTGACACAGCGGCAGGCGGTTCAATAATAATAGTTATCCCGGATTCATCTTCTGTAGTAAGCAAAGGTAAATCTTCAGCCTCAGCGGGAGAAGCTGTTAAACGTGATTTAAAAAGATTAAAATTTTTTTGGATTGTTTCCGCGTTCAGCATAAAAACGCTGATAATTATTATTATAAAAACCAGCCAGAAGATGACCATCACCTGAAACCCTTTCGATTTGTTTTTATTATTTGATTTTCCCGCTGCCACAAAAATATAGTATGTGATTATAACGAAGGTTTCAAGGCGGATAAGGAAAAAAGCGACAGGCGCTTTATTGACAATTTTTCTTAAAAAAGTTAAATTGTTCTTAAATGAACAGAATAATAAAAAATATTTATACTCATTGCATTTGCAAATACGCTGTTTCAAATATACGAAATTTAGCTATTACCCCCCCCCCCCCCC
>Ga0209755_10000543_pt1 | contig 67952 bp, 56 predicted proteins | sample TergutCo191P1_FD_187301 | JGI IMG/M metagenome (GOLD analysis project Ga0209755, IMG submission 187301) | Cornitermes sp. P1 segment gut microbial communities from Petit-Saut dam, French Guiana - Co191P1 (SPAdes) (version 2) | ecosystem: Host-associated > Arthropoda: Insects > Digestive system...
TGAGCAACGATGAAAACGCATGGTTACAATACGCTGAAAAAGTAATGTACAAACAAAGTCAGAAAAGCAATTTTTATGATGAGGGTAGATCATTCGTAAAATGTTGCGCGGATTTTGGTACAGCGATAATGACTCGCGAGGACGATGTTATACGGCGTATCCCTTCATACAAAACACAGCATTTAAAAAATTGCGCTATTGACGAAAACGCATACGGCGAGGTTGACGTTTTATTCCGTGACTTCTGGATAGACGCTTTTAAGGCAGTGTCATTATTTGGAAAAGACAACCTTCCTAAAAACATTAAAGATGCCTATCAAAGATGCAGTATGAAACGCTGGAAATTTACGCAGGCAATAGTACCAGTAGACCGATATGACATTGACATCGATCATCCGCTTAATAAAAACTTTTATACGGTTTACTGGGCTGATATAGAGCGCGATAAACCAATAATGGACGGATATTTTCAGTTAAAGCCGTTCTTCTGTTGGAGATGGAGCCGGAACCTTGACGGCGGGGTGTGGGGTACAAATAGTCCGGGAACAATGGAATTACCGGATATTAAACAGGCAAACAGTGTCAGAGGCGATATATCAAGAGTTGAACAATTGATGGCAAGACCGCCAATGAAAGCCACACAGGGGTTAACAGGAAGGATTAACATACGGCCTAACGGAGTAACTAGCCTGAGAGCAGGCGAAGATTTTAATTTCATAAATAACAACGGCAACCCACAAGGAATGATGGACGATCTTGCGAGACTACAAAAATCAATTAAAGAAGCGTACTATACAGATTTTTTTCTGATACTTTCACAGAACATGGAGAAACAAAAAACAGCAACCGAAGTAGCAGGAATACAGGGAGAGAAAGCCGCTTTAATGTCAGCATTTTATGGACGATTATCAGCAGAATTTTTAGAGCCAGTATTAGAGGATTTATTTTCTATCGAATTATTAAGCGGAAGAATACCAAGACCGCCCAATAGTTTATGGCAGCAAAATAGATTATTGCGTATTGACATGGTTAGTCCACTTGCACAGATGCAACGCCGTTATTTAATGCTGGGAAGCAGCCAGCAGGCTATGGCAGAGATCGCGGAAATCGCACAGCTTAATCCACAGGTACTTGATAATATAAATTTCGATCAACAAGTACGCAATATCGCAGAGGCTTACGGCATGGATAAACGTGTAGTTTACGATATTGCGGATGTGGAAAGAATGAGACAGGCGAGAGCGCAACAACAACAGGCAATGCAACAACAAGCAATGCAATTACAAGGGCTTGAGGTAGGAAGTAAAGCCCTTGCGAATGTAAGTAAAATACCGCCCGAAGTATTACAGCAGGCACAAGGAGCTATTTAATGATAACTATTGAAATGCAGGACGCGGCAAAACAAGAACAGGAAGACAGAAAAGTTTTTAGGCGCGTATTTGGAACAGAAGACGGCAAAAACATTTTAACATGGATTTTAAATGAATGTGGTTATTATTCCCAAGACCCAAAAGACATTGACCCATTGTTAATCAGTTTTTGTAATAGGCTTTTAGGAAAGACCGGGATACTACATCCCAGTAATCTTTATGAGGATGTCACGGTTCGCATTGAAAATTCCAATGACCGTGATCTTGAATTAATTATTAATGTAGGAAAAGAAGGAGGCAATTCGTAGAAACAAATCAACAGACAACAACACCGGAAACCGCGGCCGCAGCCGCCGCAACACAACCCGCACCAGCGACTAAACCAGCCACAACACTAGCAACAACAGCACAGGTAGAACCAAACCCAGACGATGAATGGAAAGGGACATGGATAGCCCAACTCCCAAAAGAAACCAAAGAGAAGCATAAAGACAGCTTGATTGGATTAAAAGGCAAGCAAATGGGAGAAGTTCTGGACGACTATTTTGGAAATCAATCAAAGCTGAAGGATGCGATTTTATTTCCTGGAAAAGAAGCAAGCACAGAGGAGATAGACGCATTCTTAAAAAGAATGGATATCCCGAAAACACCAGCGGATTATAAACTTGATTCAAAACTTATTCCGGGTCCGGAAACCAGCGAGAACAAAGAGACCGCGGCAAAAGGACTTGCAGACTTCTTTAAGACGTTAGGACTTACAAAAGGCCAAGCGGCAAAAATGTATGAGCAATATATAGCGATTGTTAAGGGAGTAAATGAAGCTGGAGCAACACGTCAAAAAGCACTTGCAGATTCCTTTGAAGAACGATTATTAAAAGATTCGGGAAACGAAAAGACCGCTACAGAAACAAAGGAATACTTTAAACGCGCATTAATCGCGTTAGGTGATAGGCAGCTTGTACAGGAATTAAAAGAAAGTGGTATGTTATACAGCACTTCTTTTGTTCGCGGGCTTGCGGATATTTGGAAAGCCGGAAACAAAGAGCCGCCTTTACCGCAGGCAGGCCCAGGAAGAGAAGCGACAAAAAAAGATGCTCTACCAAAGAGCGATCAATTTAACCAACAATACGGAGGTAAATAATAATGGCAGGCATATTTGATGAAGTAATGGACAGCATTAACGCTAAAGAAAAAACCACAGATTCAGGCGCAACCACAACGACAGAACAGACAACAAACCAGAAAGCGCCGCAGCTGCACAGTTACCATGATGATTTTAAAAAAGCATTCGGCGAAAAGAAAAACGAATAAACGTGCTGTATTTACTTGACAAAATATTCTAAGCCCTGTATATTATTCTTAAACAGGGCTTTTTAATTAAAGCCCAACCATCACCATAGCAGATGGTGCGGAGACGCACATCGGCATATCGGTAGCAAGTTGACCTGGCATGAGGGCAGAGAGGGGATAGAAAAGAGTTGCGCAACTCCGAGTATTGACCTGGCTGTGTTACTCACTTGAGGGGGATTCGAGGCTGATAGGATTAAATAAATCCTATAGCCGATCCGTCCCAGAAAAATCAAGGAGTAACAATATGGCAATTTTAGCCCAGAACAAACCGTATACATTGGCAGAAGCCAATAAAGCGGCTGGTAATGTCGAGACAGCTAACCTTCTTTCCGATTTTTCCCAAAGAAATAGTTTCCTCGATGAAGTTTCATGGTTCCCATCGACACACGGATCGCACACCGAAGAACTGAGAGCAAAACATCTTGAAGGCGGCGGTTTCACAGAAATTAACGCAGGAATCCCGCGAATCGGCGGTACTTCCGACATAATCAAAGAAACCGTTAAACTGTACGAAGGTGAAAGCCAGATTGACGACAGGATTTTACGGTTCGCAGACGATCCATACAAAGCCCGCGATACTTACGATACCATTAACCTTGAGGGCATCATGCAGGATTTTAACAAAAGAATTCTGTATCCCAAGGATATTGGTGACAGCAAAGCGTTTAAATCGCTTACCGAAATTAAAAACGAAGTTGACGCAAAGAACTTTGTTTTTTCGGCAGGCGGTGCCGGCACCGGATTAACGTCAGCATGGTTATTTGAATTCGGAAAAAAAGGTTTTCACTTTTTTTATGGAAAGCATACCGGAAACCCTGGACTTTCCAATGAAGACATCGGCAAACACAGAGTACCCGCCGCGGACGGTAACGGATTCCATGATGCATGGATAAGGCGTTATTCAATTAATGCTGGAATCATGCCGGGTAATCCGCGAAACTTCATGAGATTTTGCAATATCTCAGTTGACCCCGCAAGCCCAAACCACTTTGACCCGCGCGACTTGATTTTAAAGGCTAAACCCTTCCTGCCAACACCGGGAGGCGGTAACGCCGTATTGTTCGTATCACCGAGCGTATACGGACAGATTGAGGCCGCCGCATGGGACAAGGGAAATGCGAGCATCACAATCAGCGAAATTGAAAATTTTGGACTCGTGCCGAGAATCGTAGGCATACCAGTACGCCCGTGGGATGCAATCTCTGAAAATGAGAGCGCAGTACCAGACGCGGCATAAGGAGAAAACACAATGACCGATGCTTTAAGCAGATTTGGAGTAGTTACCACTTCCGGATCAACCAACACCCTTGACTTTGAAGCCATTGACACAAGGGCAGCAATGCAAACCCACCGCACAGGTGAACAGCACGATTCTACAGCAGTGTTTTTTATCGGCGCAGACTTTATAGGAAATGTCACACCGATGTTGATACATTGCGACACAGCGGACGGCACCTTTACCAATTTGGTTACAGGTGAAACAAGAATAGACCCGAAAGCGGGTAATTTTGCGCTCATACCGATGCCAAAATCTCATAAGAGATTCGTTAAGGCCGCCATTACAGCCGCAGCGTCAGGCGCAATGATTGAAGCATTTTTGGAACCCGGCCCATCACAGCCGCGGCAGTAGCAAACAAGCGCGGGAGCAACCCCGCGCAATTTTATTTTCAGGAGCAATCAAATGAAATTTTTATGCAATTCGGAATTTTCTCATAGCGGAGTGAGATTATATTATTCAGGAACGACTTATGACATTACACCGGAAACAGCAAAACAGTTAATCAGTCTTGATGAATCAAAACCGTTAGGCGCGCTTTCCTACTTTAATCCTATGGACGAAGAAGCCAATAGGTTTATCAAGGAACAGAAAGCGGAAACAAAACCGACAGGTGAACCCAAAGCAAAGGATAAATAACGCCATGATAGAACCCGCGGACAAATACGAGGATCAGTTAGAAAACTTACACGCAGTTGACGAAGAAGATTTTTATTACTATAACCTTCCTCTTAATGTTGTCCGCGAGCGCATGGTATCCACACATAACGGTGAGGTTATAGGTAAATTTGATATTTTAATAAATACCGCAGCCAGCGCAATATTAGAAATACCTGTAATGACATTATCTGAAAAACACCGTTATATTTTCGCAAAAGACTATATGACATTTATCCGCTACTTAATGCAGAAATACAGAAAAATGAGTTTTTTTGTTTTAATCGGCAGCCCTGTAGAAAAGACATACGATCGCCTTGCTAAAATACTGGGATGGAAAATAGTAGGAATAATGGAAAAACAGGTTTTAAACAACAAAAGCGAATGGAACGACATCAAATATTATGAATGGATAAATAAAAATTGGAGATCGGATAATGTTACAGACTGATAGCGTAAATTATACCGCAAGCTGGACGCAGATATGTAATCGAGCTTTAGGCAGGCTGGGAAGCGAAGCCATAACGCATTTATCCGAAGGAACGCAGAACGCGGAATTCTGTAATAGATTTTTACCAGAAGCAATTGAACATATTTTAGGACAATGGGATTTTAAATTTGCAAGGAGACGTGTACGATTAGCCCTTAATGCTGAAAGGCCATTATTTGGATGGAGTTATCAATTTACCTTGCCAATGGACTTAATAAGAATCATTGAAGTATACGGCGGCAGTAGTACAATGCCTGAGCAATCCGAGCTTATACCGTTTCAAGTAGAAAACGGAATGATACTTGCAAATACCAGAACTATACAAATAATTTATATTGCAAGACCAGACGATCCTAACCAATTACCACAATCGGTACGAAAAGCAATAAGCACGCATTTAGCGTATTTATTATCAACACCGCTTACATCGAATCAACAGTTAACGGCATTAATTGCCGCGGAAAGCCAAGCAGCCATAGAACAGGCAAAAGTTGACGACGCGCAAATGAATTACGATCCTAATGCATACGGAGAAGATTTTCATGTGGAGAATAGAAGATGAATATCAGCTTGCTTTATAATGTGTTTTTAGGAGAAACAAGCCCGCTTATAGCCGCACGAATTGATAGTCCTGCTTATGAAATGGGAGCGCGGCGCATGGAAAACATGATACCCATGTTAACCGGAGGAATAAGAAAACGGCCCGGAACATGGTTTGACGGAAATACAAACGGAAACAAAGAAGCGAGATTAATAGATTGGTTATTATCAAATGGAACCTGTATAATGCTTGAATTGACGGCAGGATTAATTCAAGTATGGCAGCAACAGGGCGATCGCTTTCAAGTAATACAGCAAATAACAAATTCATATACAAATAATCAGTTACCATTCTTACAGTACGCGGCAACCGCTAATACCATGTGGATTGTACACATAGACCAACCAGTAACAAAACTAGAATGGAATGGAGGCACAGTTTTAAAAACAAATCCAATGTTCACAGGAAAAGATTTTAATTCTCTTGACAATTATCCCGGAGCAATAGCGTTTAATGCCGGAAGACTTTGTTTTGCGGGTACAAGAAACCAGCCGAATAGAATTTATATGAGCAAGGCACCCGACAGCCAGACAGGCGAAGATCGCTATACAGATTTTACTCCTGGAGATAATCCGGCAGATTCTATTGTTCTCGAGGAAAACGATATGCACGGAAGCCGTATACAATGGCTTGCGGCAAATAGATATTTTCTTGCAGGCACAGAGAGAGCGACATGGAGCGATACCGGAGAAGTACCAACACCTGCAACCTTTGATATGCACATAGTGGAATACGCGGGCTCAAATGAACTACAAGCCAGAGGCTCAAGGGAAATAATGGTTTATGCAGGACGAAATGGGAAATCATTACGCGCTCTTGTTTGGAATGACAGCGCTCAAGGCGGCGGCTTTATTGATATGGATATATCAGAACAGGCCGCACATATATTTGGAACAGGTATAAAAGACTTTGCAGTAGCTGATTTTCCATATCCTATGATATGGATTGTTACACTATCTGGAGAATTAATAAGCTGTACTATTAATATCCGCGGCGGAATATTAGCTTATGCGCGGCACGTTACAGACGGGAAAGTTGAAGCAGTTGCGGTAACACCGCAAAAAACAGGTGACATAATTTTTATTGAAGTATTACGAGATAATAAGCGAAACATAGAACATATTATTCTTGAGGATTTAGTCAACGATGATTTTTCAAATAGCCATTATGTTGACGCGGGAGAAAAAAGAACATTCCCAACGCCGACAGATACCATAACCGGATTACAAAGATTCGCAGGAAAGAAAATAAATGTATTTGCAGACGGAGCAATTGAACCGACAGTTTTAGTTGATGAACACGGCAATGCGAAATTACAGGATGAAATGACTACAGTACATATCGGCTTGCCTTACACTTCTTATTTTGCACCTAACGAAAGACAGATACCAGCGGATGGAACAAGTTTAGGCAAAAAACGAAGAATAGAAAGAATTACGTTAAGGATGCATAAAAGTTTAGGCGGGAGAGCCGGAACCACAGAGAATAAAACAACAGCATTAATTACTGAGCGATTCGGCAGTTATGTTTTAGGCACAGCACCCGAACCATTTACAGGTGAAATTAACGTAACAGTATCAGGCAATATAGACACCGAAGGAGAATTAGTTATTATACATGAGGAGCCAGCACCTTTTACAATGCTTGCGCTTGTTGAACGTGTTGCGATTTTGGAGGGATAAAATATGCCAGTTGCGGTAGGAATTATAGGGGCAGTTGCGGGTGTTATCGGGGCCGGAGCAGCAGTAGCCGGAACCGTAGTGAACGCGAAACAGGGCGCGCAGGTAAATAAAACCGCACAAAAAGAATTAGACTTACAAACAAAAAACAGTTACCTGCAAGGCCAAAATTCAATCCGTGATTATGAAAAAACCATCGCTGACATGGAAAGCACAAAGATTCAATATGGTATTGATATCAGAGATACACAAAGCCAAGTAGAAAGTTACGACAAATGGTTAGCGAATTATGGAAATCAGTATAAACAGGAAGTACAAAGCAAACAGGCCCAGACAGATTCTTTAATGGCCAGCGGAAAAGAATCGTATGACAATTTCCTTAATGCGATTGGTTATTCAGACGCAATGGCCGGAGCCACAGGCCGGGTAGGAGCCGGAACTTCACAGGCGCATACCACAGGCATGTTAGATCGCAAGCTAGTAGATTATGTTGGAGCAGACCGCAGGCTTGATGCATCCGGGGGCCTGTTCGGCTCACAACTGACAGCGGCAAACATGGAAATGGACCAGCTGAAAGTTGACCTTGATTTCCAAAGGCAGGAGATGATTGCAAACAGAGACCTTGCACAATCGTCCATCGCGGATTGGCAGCAGGCAATTAATTTAACAGACCAGAGCATTGCAAACAGTACCGCGGCAAAGAATGACCTTGAGGATTTTATTAATAGGAATTTTGTTGTTTAGGAGGCTGACGTAAGACTTATAAATATAAACTATAACCCACTGCGCAGATCAAAAAGCGCTGTAGCGAACGCCGAGAGATCACAATATGTCGCAGGTGATATTGATATAGCTAAACAATCATTTGGACTCACAAGACAGGCTCTTGATTTGAATCAGGAAAATATTAATTTTAATAAAAAGATGCTTATCGCGAATACAATAATTCAGGGAACGCAGGCGGCAATAGGTTTAACGCAAGCTGCTGTAGGATTAGGTAACGCGATTTTTGAAAACAAACAGAGAGCGGCTTTACAGGCACAGAGAGGTAATATTGCACAGGTTAATGCAGAGATCAGACAAGCTGATATAGACGGATTTAATCCTTATGATGAAAACCAAAATTATGTTGGTTATGACGGGTATGTTACGAGAAACGGAAGAACCATTGGTGATATGAAAGCGGAAATTACCCAAGGTGTAGGAGAACATTTTAAGACGCAATGGGCCACAAACAGAGCGCTTGAAAATATTAACAAAGGGTTCATTGATATAGAATTAAGCGCACAGCAGCGCTTAATGGAAAGAGAATCTGCGATAAAAGATAAATTAATGCTTTCTGATTTGTCTGATTTAAAAGACGCAATTATCAGAGGAGAAGTACAATATGACCTTAACGGCAATGAAAAAAACGCAGAAACATCTGTAAGAGATATACTCGCAGGTTATAGTATGCCTGAATCACAAAGAGAGCTTTTAACAAGGCAATTTGTTGATGATGTAAATATTGCCAAAGTAAGGCGTGATGCGGAAAATATAGCGACAGCAGGCGGAGGTTATGCGGCAGCAGAAGCTCATATACGCGCAGCTGGTTTATCAGATGACCAAGAAGCAGACCTAATTAAAAATATGACTCAAGAACACGCTGTTACCATGAAAGGATTTGAAGATCATATACAACAAATAATTAACCAAGGCAGAGAATCAGGATTATCATCTTCAGCTATAAGCGCCTCTCTTGCAGGGTTGGCAGAGAAACAGACTGACCCGCAGAAAGTTGACAGAATAAATACTTATCGCAACCAGTTGAATAATGACAAGTTGGAACTTATAAACCAGCAGCTTACAAACGCAGTTGATTACGCTGTTAAGACCGGAGACACGTCCCGGATTGACGCAGTATACGAAAGCGCAAAAGAATTTATGACGCCAGAGCAATTCGAAATTATGAGAATTAAAGCGGAACGTCAGTTAATCCCATCGCAAATTGAAAACGAGGCGTTAAGGTTAGCTGAATACGGTACAAGTGCATCAAATGATTTTCTTAAGGAAGAAGTGAAAAATGGAAATATAACGCAAGAACAATCGGGTATTACCATGGAAGAAGTTTTCCGCAGAAATAACCGACTTATAAACTTAGCGGAAACAAAAGCCGAGGAAGTATATAACCAAGTATTTCAAGAGACCGGATCAATATATGATGCTATAAGCGCAGCCTTAAATACCGGAAGCGAAAACGCCGATGTAAACCAAGCTGTCAGCAGACGAGTAAGTAATTTACAGGTAGCGGCTCTAAATAACGCACAAGCAAAAAGATTGACCAACAAAGAATTCATGGGATTAGACCAGCTCATACAAGTGAGAACAGATTTAGAAAACAACCGCGGAAATTATATTAACCAAGACGGTGCATACGAAACCCATATGAGCGAAATAAACCGCCTTATAGTTAACAAGCAGGCGGAATATGAGAAAGGCGCATCAAGTCAGAAAAAAGATGATATTTATCAACAGGCGCAATGGGACGTAATTAAATTCCTTGAAACAGACGGAGCGGACGGAGCGGAAGTTTTAGCGATGTTAAATATCTATGCAGACCCAAGAAACCCAGATCGTTTAACACCCACACAATACTCAAATCTAGTAGATCAGGTGATGAAAAAATCAGGAGATATTATCCAACAGGCAAGCGGTCAGTTAAATACTTATTTAGATGACTTGACAGGGAAAAAACCTGAATATGAAAACATGGCTTTCGATATTAAAAAGGCTTTCCAACAAGGCGTGTTAAGAGGAACTATAACTAATGATAACGCGAGAGACGAAGTTGAAAAACTAAAATATAGATATCAAGCCAAATATATGGATACAAGAGACGGTCTAACCAACAATGATATTATACGCGAAAAACGAAGAATGCAGATCACAGGCGCTCTTGAGACTGACCATTATACGCATATAGATGAAAGAGGAAGCGTGTCGTATAGATGGATTGACGGCATGGAAAATGACGATGCAAATCTTTTCGGAATAAATCGCAGAGATACAATGAACGCCATAAGCGACACTGATTGGGAAATGATTGGAGAGAATCGACATAAAAACACAGATAATAATTATTCAGGGCAACACCATTTTACTCTTAGAAACAGCAACGGAGAACAAGTTATTGTGCAAATGGGGCCAGATGGATTGTTAAAACAAGATGGTAATAATTGGGTATCGTTTGATCTAACACAAGGTAGAACCAATGTTGTAACTAGTTATTATACTGCCTTGCCATCAAATACAAAACAACAATTACAAAATGCAATCGCCGGGAGTACAGATGCACAAGCGTTCTATGAAACAATTGACCGTATATTAAAACCTCTTCCAAATTCGCAAGCAAGAGCTAATTTTGGACAATTTTTATTAGATGGATACGGAACAGATGAATGGCGCAGACGAATGATAGAAATGTTAGGAGCACAAAATCAAAGCGGCAGAGCCACAGCAGCTGCAGCACAGCAAGCAGCAGAAGCTGCCAATAGGAGATAACCGTAAATACTGATTACCTTGAATTAATAAGAAACCAAAGACAGGCTGGGACAGGAAGTCCGTCATCGTCTTTCTCGATTGACAATCTTGCGGAAGCACAGAGACAAAGGCAGCAGGGAGCGCAGGAGCGTCTTGATGCTGTAAGAACAGGTAACGAAGCATACAATCAGGCGGCAGGAGACTATTATCAAACGTTACGCGATCAACATAATGATTATTCAAAACTTGGTAATTTCAACGGTGAAGATTTCCTTTTCTTTGACAAAATGCAGCCGCTTTTGGATAAAGCTATAGAAGACGGAGACGACCCGAAAGCTTTACAAGAACGTATCGCAATGGCGGCCATGTACTCAAACATTTTTAATGTATCCAGAGGAGACGCATTCTTAAATCTTGAGACATACAACCAAATGTGGATGGGACAGAGTGACGTAAAGAAAACAGGGCCGCAGGCAGTATGGGATAGCTTACAGCTTAATTTTGTAACTGCTGAATATAACAGACTTTCCCAGCAGCTTGCCAGAGCAGGAGGAAACGATCCTCATTTATTACAGGCGATTGAAGAAACAGAAAGAAGAATAGACCAGTTAAGAGATCATGCGCCAAAAATATGGTCGGATGAATATGTAAAGCAGGGCGGCTGGCATGACGTAGGACAATTTGTCCGCAGTGTAAGCACTACAATGGCGGAGAACGCAGGTCATATTATTAAAGGCATTGGAGCGGCAGCGCTTGCATCTACAGGTGTAGGAGCAATTGCCAGCGCCGCAGGATTATCTGCAGGTACATCAGCTTTACTTGTAGCAGGCGCAAGTAAGTTAGCAATTGCCGGAAGCACTTATGATTCTACATGGGGTATCAAATATCGGGAAATGACAACTGCTGGAATCCCTCATGACATAGCTATTAATTTTGCAAGACAAGATGCTCTTATTGAAGGCCTGATTGAAGGAGCCTTAGGCGGAGTTGAATCAGCAGGAGCAAAAACAATCGCATCAGCTATCGTTCCAAAGGCCGTAGGGAACGCGACATCAAGATGGTTTATAAGCGGTAAAATGGGAGTAGGAGCAAGAACAGCATTAAATATAATACAACAAGGAGCCGAGGAAGGAACAGAAGAATTTATACAAGCTTTATCCAGCGGAAATATTTACAATGAAGCTGTTGAATATGCTAACAGACAAGGCAGAGAGGATTTACAAAGACAAATAGCAAACGCATATACAGATGAAGTCCGCAGAGAACTTGAAAAAGAACTTGATAATTATACTGACATTGATAAAAAAGAAATAAACACAATTTTTGATGAGGCCGTTGAGGGTTTTTGGGGCGGATTTTGGACAGGTATTTTATTAGGTACACCTGTATCAGTAACGGGCGGAATAAACGATTCAAGAGCCGCAGCCACTCTTGCGAGAATGGCGCAGATAGCGCCTAACGAAGCAGCGTTTGTTGAAGCAGTTAAAGACGCACAGGCGCAGGGCTTTGAAATTCCTATTAAAGACTTTAATAAAATGGCAACCGATGATCAATCTGATATACTAACCAGGGTTTATAAAACAAATCAAGAACGTTTAACGCCGGAACAACAAAAAGCAAAACAAGAAGCCGCGCAGGACGCTGAATCTCTTGATGAAGTTATAGATTATAGAAACGCATTAAGGCAGGATGATGTAGTTGATAAGGACACAGGTGAAACAAAAACAGTACTTACAAAACCCGATACGTCAAATATATACAGAGAAAACGACAAACTTGCAATTACTCATTATACAGACACACAAGAAGACGGCAGCGTTGACGGCCGTTTTATTGCCGCAGATACACGCATTGAAGACACGGAAGAAACCGGAAAACAATGGTACGGATACATAAATTATACAGAAAGCAACGGCAAAATTAACATAGATCAATTTAAGATGATGTATGGCTTTGAAGACCTGCGTCAGGAATTATTTAACCAATTCGCGCTTGAAAACAGCAGAAAAGAAATAACACTTAATTTTAAACATGCACAGAACAGGGTTATAAGAGATGAACTTATAAATAATAATCCGCGAGGCGGTAAGTATGGATTGAATTATTATGAACAGGGAGATGACCCGATTGTAAGTAACGAAGCCCGGCAAATCGCGCGGCGCTTTACTCCTTTCATGAATAAAAGCACTCCTCTTGAAATATCCATTGCCGCAGAGTTGTTCAATTCTTTTTATAAACGCCGGGGAGAAAGCATAGGCGGAGCGATGAACCGACTGCTGGGAAATATTACAAACGACCCTAGCTCAAACTCACGGATTGAAACAGCCGCGCAAAGAAGCCCGCAGGGCAGAACGCAAATTATTAAAGGCGCTACATGGCTTGAAAGAACTGCAGAAGGGATGCGCAATTTTGTTTATTTAAATAAAAACGCAGCTGATGTCTCGACAGTAATTCATGAGACAGGTCATATAATCGCAAAGGATTTCACAGACGCGGAAAGAAGAATCGCCGCAAGAGCATTAGACGGATACCAGTTAAAGAACGGGACAACTGTTTATTTTAATGAAAACGCGCAGTGGTCAGACGAACAGCACGAGGCTTTCGCCGAAGCCCTAGAAAATTATCTTACCAACGGAAAAGCTCCAAATGAACAAATAAAAACAATATTTGAACGCATTAAAGAATTTATGAAACGCATTTATGAAAAGTTCAAGGGATGGACAGAACTATCTCCGAAGGTAGAGGAGTTTTATAAATCATTATTAAGCGGAGAACTTGCAGATCAGGCTAAGGCTGAAACAAGCAACCAGACGCACGAGGATGCACGCAGTGAGGTTTTATCAGAAAATACGATAAATGATACCGACGAGATAACAGAAACACAGAACGAAACATCATCATGGGAAAACATGAACCAGACCATAGATAATATACTTAAAGATTTAGACGAGATAAGAGAATTGTTAATAAGCGATCCGGATATCTCGCTTGAAGCGAAGACAGAATCAGTGTTGGACGCGGCAGGAGAAGTGTTGCTACAGACCAGAGAAAAAGAGATGGACGAAAACCCCATCGGTTACTTAAAATCCCTTGCGCAGAATATCACAGATACAGCAGAGAGAGACGAAGTTATAGCAGAACTTGATAGGCTTGAAGAACTCTATCCGCCGGAGAGCAACAAATACATTGCACCTAACGGAAAGCCGAGTAACTTAAACCACGCGCAATGGTACGCGGTAAGGACAACTAATTTTAAGAATTGGTTTGGAGATTGGGAGAGCGCGGCAGAGATACAGCAAATTGAGAATAATTTACAAAACTTTATATCTGAATTAGAAACCGCAAAGAAGGGAACAAGAGAGGAGATATTCAATAAATATGGAAATGATTTAAAACCAATTGCATATATCCCAAAGGAATATTTACAGTATTTTAAAGGGACAGCAACAAATAACAGGATATATACAGGACTTGGCTATTTTATTGACCATGCAATTAATCATCATCCAGAAATTTACACTTCTAGATATAATGATATACAAGAGATTATCCTTAATAATGATGAAGTGATTATTGACAATAGGATAAACGATGCTACAGGAGAAAACCGTGATAATCTTATATTTGTTAAAAAATATGATAAAAACGTAGTTTTAATAGTTTCTTTAGAAACAAACAAAGAAGGACAGATTTTATTCCATAAAACATTGCATCATGGTAAAAAAAATCTGTACCCCGGTTTACCCAGAGTACAGAATATATCACCTGTGGACGGCGTACCCACAATCAATACTGCCGATAAATCGACATTCGCCGGAAGCCTTTCCGCTCCTGATGATACTTCAATTATCGGTAATTTTATCGCTCCTGTCAACCCCGATTCTGTTTCAAAAGTAATAGACGAAAACGGTGAGCCAATAGTTGTTTATCATGGAACAAAAGAGTATTTTACTGAATTTGATGTAGGTGAAAGAACAGGATACGCAGGGCGTAGGCAGGCAGGCAGTTTTTTTACAGTAGATATAACAAGAGCAAATTCTTATGGCATTAATTTATATGGATGTTTCTTAAATATAAAAAAACCATATATAACAAATAATTACCCTGAAATTTCAACACTTAATAATGTAAAAATTAATAACTTAAAAACATCAGGATATGACGGAGTTATATTTAATGAACTTGCAGATAAAGATAATCCTTACGCACCAGAGAATAACAGATTGTTTGAAGAGATAAATGTCTTTGATTCTAACCAGATAAAATCCGCAACTGATAACATCGGTACATTCGATCCGCGGAATCCTTCTATCCTCTTCCAATTCGGCGATACTGACATGGTTGAGGAAGCAGCGGACTTTGAAAACGGTAAAGAATACCGCACCCACATCGAGGAAAAACAAGGTTACCCATCATCATTTCATGAAGATTTCATGAACTATACAGAAGAACAAATTGACGCATGGTACGAAGAGTTTGTAAAAAAATCAAAGCAGGCTAAAAACTCCAGCGAACAGATAACAGAAACAACCAGTAAAAAGAAAGCTGCACCAGAAGAAACCGACAAAGAATTTAATGAGTTAATTGAACAACCAGGGGAACTTGAAAAATTTGTTGAGCATATTGTAGTAGATTACAAAGAGGATTTAAGTAAACTGCAGCCAATTGATGAACAAGACGCCGAAGACATAGAGAAAGCAATCGAGATTCAAAGAAAATTACATAGGGTGTTAAAACATGAAACATGGCAGAGATTAATTAACGCAGGCGAGATAACCGGAGAGCAGCAAAGAAAAGCGCTCTTATCAATGATTCAGGCATCACCGAGAGACTATCGAGATATTTACGCAGATGTAATGGAAAGAGAGGAGTTTAAAGTAAGCCCGGAAGATTCCACTACCGCAGCTTTAAAGTATCGCGTAACTGACAGCCGTAAAAATGATGTAGATTTTATGACACCTGAAAAACTCAGGCAGTTCGCGGCGCGGTTGGACATTGAAGACTACGCAAAGAAAGTTGATTCAGGTAAAGCTTTATATAACGATCCTGTTCAAAAAGCATATATTAAGGATTTAAGAGATAAACTTAACAGGGCAGAAGAAACTCTCAAAGAATTTGAGGCTGCCAGACAGGAAGATAATAATTATATCGAACGTCAGATAAGCAAGAAGTTTAAAGAGAAATTTGAAGAAGCATTAAAAGCCCGCGAGGAAATCCGCAGAAAGAACGATAAACTTGACAGAGCAATAAGAACAGGAGAGAGAGACTTATCCGATATCACAAGACGTTTAAAAAGAGAAAAAGCAGATTATGATTCATTAGTACAAGACCTTCAGGCACAAGCAAGAATACATGATCTTGAAATTGACGTGCAGGCAATCCTTGCAGATGAACGTATAAGCAACGCAGTAAAAGCCGCAAGAACTGAAACAAAAGAAAAATGGGAAGCTAAGCTGGACGCGGTAAGAGAAGAGTATAAAGACTTCCGAAAGTCTGCAAAAACAGAAGCGACATTAACGGTAAGCCTCGCGCGTAAAGCCGCAATTGAAGAATTAAAAACGCACATAACTGATTTAAACGAACAGAGAAAAGCCGTAAAGGAAATGAACCAAGCAAAGCGCAAGGTTGTAAAAGTAATAAATGAAAAAATTACTTCCGATGTTAACGCGGTTCAGGGAATGACAATAGCAATTATTCAAAACTTTGTATACCCATCAATAAAAAAAAGCATTAATGAGTTTATCGGCGAAATAGTAGAACATGATCTGCGGCCTGTATTTGAAGCGTGGAAGGTTGATGAAAAACTCCGTAATAATTTATTAAAAGATAAGCCCAGTGCTACGAAGAGAAGAATGAGGCAATTATTTGCCAAAGAAAATTATGATGACTTAACAGAAGATAATAAAAAATATCTTGCGCGGAAGATTGCACCAGAAGACCGGATAGAAGAATTAGGACTTGAGGAAATTGCGCAGCGCAGAGAAAAAGATTATCCCATGACAGAAGAAAGGAGGCAGCTTGTTAAACAGTATCTTCCTGAAGATGTTTATTACAGAATCATGGATAAGCCGTTCAGTCAGTGGACATTAAACGAAGCACAGGAACTCGCAAAGATAATCCATGATTTAAAGATACTAGGAAAAAATCTTTATAAAGCTCATATCGAAGCAGAGCGCAGAAGAATCAATGCTTATCGTTTGGCGATTGTTAATACCATTAGAACCGTTAAACCAGGAATAGGAGCGGAAGAAGCAGAAAAAATACTCGGGAAATTCAGAGTAGATAAAGACGGTACAGCTCAATCTGAATTTAAAAGGAGAAGTTTAAAAGGCGCACTCGCGAGATATCAAGACATGAATGTATACCGCTTTACACGTATGCTGGATAACGGCGAATTAAACGGTAAAAATATGTCAGCTTTATACCGCGCACCAGATGATTCATATATTCAAAAGATGATAAACATTGACAGCCGTACAGAAAAAGTTCAAAACCTTATTAAAAGTTTAGGAATGAAGGAAAACGAACTATGGAAAAAATCAATAGACATCAACCTTGAAGGAGACATGGGAGTTAAAACATATACGGCCGCTGAATTATTAGGATTCTTAAGCGCCATACGTGATGACTACTCTCGCGCTGCTGTAATGTTTGGTAACTTATTAACAGAAAAAGAAAGGCAGCAATTCCAAAGACCGAATGTAATACCGGAAGAACTTAACGCGCTTAAATTAATTGCAGGAGATAGATTAGACAAAGTAAATGAAGCAGCGCAGAGATTAATTAAAGAGAACCCGAATTATCAGAAAATATTAAACGCAATCGATCGAGACTTTATCGAGGGGGGAAAAAGATTAAGCGGTGCACTTGTTAAATATAATAACACTTTTATGTCAGTTGTAGATCATTATTTTCCTATGATGAGAGCAGCAGCAGTTAACCAACAAGCAGAAGGTAATCAACAGCTCCGTGAATTAATGGGATCATCAGCAGGAGCGTTTAATTTATATGTAGAAAAAGGAATGACACAGAACCGTGTTGAAATACCGCCGCAATATCAGACAGCCATTAAATTAGATTTGCTTGCAGTATGGTCAGAAGCTGTAAACAAAGAGGAGCATTTTATAGCATATTCCCAGTTAGTTAAAGATTTAAATCAGGTATATAAAAACGACAGACAAGTGAGAAATACCATAGGGAACAGATACGGAGAAGAAGCAATTGAATATATCGACAAATATATAAATGAATTAGCAAACCCCAACCCGGAAAACAACAGATCGTCGCTTGATAAATTTGTTAAGACATTAAGAGGAAATACAGCGGCGGCTTATCTCGGATGGAAAGCATCAAGCATCGCTTTACAAGGTATAACAAGTCCAGGCCCGTTCCTTGCTTATATAAATCCAATAGAATACTGGGGAACTTATCTTGAGTACTGTACACATAAGGGAAAATTATGGAAAGAGATATGCGAATTAAGCCCGCATATGAAGCACCGCAGTATGAACATGATGACCGATTTAATAAAAAGAATGGCAGCAGACAGATTTGACACTAAAGTAAACCAAGCAATTAGTAAATTTAATGATACAGGAATTAAAGGCATTGAATTGATTGATAATCTAAGCGTCGCTCCGGGTTGGCTGGCTTTATACAGAAAAGAACATAAAAGATTGCAAAATGAAAATAATAATGTTAAACTTTCAGCAGAGGACATAAAAGTAAAAGCAGCTCAATACGCGGATGATATAATAAGATTAACCCAGCCTTCAGGACGCGCTGATGATTTATCGCCGTTATTCAAAAGCGGTACAGAACTTCATAAAGCATTTTTACAATTCACACAAAGTTTAAATGTTATATGGCAAAACATAAGATATGACATGCCGCAGATGATAAGGGAAAAAAAATTCATTAACGCAGCCGGAACAATAATAGGATATTCATTAGCCGGACTTATGCTCGGCATAGTAATGACCGGATTTGACGATGACGATGATGACGCAGAAAAAATAAAAAAAATGGCGTTCTGGGCAACAACACAATTCACTGATTCTTTCCCAATAATAGGAAGCATGGCAACTAATTACGCAGAGCAATTAATTACAGGCAAGACAAGATACAGCAGAGGATTTAATATTTTCCCCGCGCTTGATAAAGCGATGGATGCGTTAAACACCACCACAAAAGCAATTCAAAAGGAAGAATATGAAAAACTTTTAAAAGCCGGAATGCAGGCAATAGATGCATATTTTATGACAAAAGGTTTACCAGTATCAGGTAAAAATGAGATTGGTAAATTATTCGGAATAGGCGATGGGGATGGAGAATTTAACTTTAATCCCGGCGCTGTAATCGGACGCGATAAAGACGCCGTTTTGTTTTAGGAGGCATTGCGTATTATTCAATTCAGATTCACAAAAAACTTATGATCTAGAACCACCATTCCCAACAGAATTTACAATTCCGTTTGTTTATAATAGCCCCGAAAATATTTTATGTTTTTGGAGAAGATTTACAAGCGAAGACATTCAAGAGGAAAGGCACTGGTTAGTATTCGGAGAGGATTACACGGTTTCAAATATTCAACAGCAAGACACAGGCGGCACACTTACTTTATTAAAATATATTCCACTAGAAGCACAACAACTTGTTATTCGGCGCGTTACACCGAGAACACAAACAATTGATCTACACGATGGCGGTAAAATGTCAGCGGGATTGATTATGAGCATGGTTAACAAATTAACTATGCTTATACAGGAAATTGACGAGCAAGTTATCAAAAACGATGAAATATTTGACATAAAAAAAACAGTGGAAGATGCGCTTAATAAGGCAGTAGAAGTGATAATGGATCACCTTGAAAACATTGATCTTGAACTTGCACAAGCATATCAGCACTTAAATTCACAGGTTCAGCAATATATGTCAATAACACAATTCCTTATTCAATTTATCGAATCCATGCACGGGCCGTTAGGCGGAGCATTCCCATTAATAACAGACGATGGTTATTATCTCATGACAGATAACGGAGACTTTTTAGTCACCGCATAAAATTATGAAGGAGTAAAATATTATGGAAACCGGAAGAACAATAAGGCAATTAATTGATGCCGGAGCACTAACAGACGATGACGTATTGGCTTTACATCAACTACAGGTTTATAATCCGATAACACAGCAAAATGGAGATACCCGCAGTGTATCACTCAGGCGCGTTATAGATTATTTTTTAAATCGCACAGGGTTATCAGATATTGGATCACAGATTGATAATCTGGGACAAAATCTTTTAACAAAATCGGATTTTCCATTTTTCGCATGGAGTAGTCCGTTTTTAGTAGCATCAAGCCACAGGCGCAGACTTATTTTAAAAGCAGGAACAAAAATAGGAAATACTTACATACAGCAGGATATTGAATTAAATATTGATACCCTGCTTGATACAGGCTATTTGCAAAACGGCAAAGACTATTATATTTTCGCTTCTCAAAACGCAGACCCTATTACCTTCCTAGTCAGCTTAATTAAAACCCCGCCACAAGGTTTTATTTTATTTGGAGGATTTCACACCCTTTGTGTAGGAGTAGGATCAGGGCTTACTTACCCAGAGGGTGGTGTAATGAAAGACCATAAATTAAACGGATATGTAGCTGCTGATATTTTACCTGATTCGATATGGTGTATTAATTTTATGGCATTCGGACGGCAGGAAGGAACAGCATACATACCAACTCTTGACGAATGGTATCAAATATATTGGCAGAGCGGAAGCGGAGCGAATTCAAGATCGGTATATCAAGGAGCGATAACCAGATCGCGCCAATATGTAGACCATGTTGAAGATATGGCTTGCATAGGAATGAGACTACCCGATGATGCCGGATACGCCGCAGCTATGATTGGATCAAACGAGCAAACAGCGGTAGCGGGAGCAAACGAAGCCGGAGCCACAACCGGAGGCGCGGGAGGACGTGTTGATACAGCAGGCAGGCGCATGGTTTCAATATACGGATTGGAGGAAGGATGCGGCAGTTTATGGTGTTGGTTAGAGCCGACAGCCGCCGCAGGCAGGCAGGGAGAAATATCCCAGCAGTTGACGGAAGACCCGATCAGTTATGGATTCGCGACTATATCGTCAGCAAATTACGGGCCATTCCCACAGGCAGGAGGAAAAGGGAAATTCTGGGGTGTTGCAGGGGCTTTGCGGGCGGGGGGCACTTGGAGCAGCGGTGCGCATTGCGGTTCGCGGGCGCGCTCTGCGCTTAGTGCGCGTTCGCTCGCGGCTTCGAGTTACGGCGGTCGGGGGCGGAGCCGTTGCATTAGAGGTAATAGCTTATTAAGCGTGTAAGCGCTTTTAAGAGGTGATGTGTTATAATCCCTGGCTTTGCTGGCAGGAGGCAATTGGAACAACAGTGCGAATTGCAGTTCGCAGGCACGCAATGCGAATAATGCGCGTTCGAACGCGAATTCGAATAACGGCAGTCGGAGGCGGATACGTGGGTAAGCTAACTCCACGGCTGAATACATCACCTTGTCGAAAGGCAAAATACAAAACGGAGCGAAAATATCGTTAGTAAGGAAACTGAAAGCGATATTTTCTTTTGGAGATTAAATGCGAAGGCATGGAAACCTGTGGGATATAATAACATCACTTGATAATCTTCACGCGGCATATAAAAAAGCAATTTTAGGTAAATCTAAAATGCGAAGCATACAAAAGTTTAAACAGGACATAGAAGGAAATATCCAAGCAATACAAACAAGCCTGATTAAAAAAACTTTCACCACATCCTCATATTCAGAAAAAATGGTCTACGAACCAAAACAGCGGCTTATATACGCGCTTCCTTTTAATCCGGATAGGATTGTACAACACGCATTAATGAATGTTATACAACCTATTTGGGAGGGACTTTTTATATTTGACTCATATGCTTGCAGAACAGGAAAAGGTATACATTCAGGAAGCACACGCGCAATGCAATTTGTCAGACGAAATAAATATTGTTTAAAGTGCGATATTTCAAAGTTTTATCCTTCAGTAGACCATGATATTTTATTTCAAATAATTCAGAAGAAAATAAAATGTAAAGACACATTGTGGCTTATTGAAAATATTATACGTTCATTCCCCGGAGGAAAGAATGTACCAATAGGAAATTACACAAGCCAATGGTTTGGTAATTTATATCTAAATGAACTTGACCAGTATGTAAAAATAAATTTGCAAAAATATTACGGGCATATTGATTATATAAGATATTGCGATGACTTCTGTTTGTTTCATAACGATAAAAAAGTACTTCATTTTTGCGCGAAATTAATTAAAGAGTATATTCAAAGCAGGCTTTTATTAAGATTCAGTAAATGTAATGTGTTTCCAGTTAAACAAGGAGTCGATTTTTTAGGTTACAGGCATTTTAATAATTATATATTGCTACGTAAAAGTACAGCAAAACGAGTCAGGCGTAGATTGGAAAAACTTCCCAAACAATACGCGGCGGGAAAGATTACGGCAGAACAATACAGATCATCGGTAGGTTCAACTTGGGGATGGTTAAAGCACGCGAACTCTCATAATTTATTAATCACTTTAAAATACCATGAGTTAATGAAAGAGGTTAAAAAATTAGCATGAATAGATTTTCAGATTTTGCAGATACATCAATATCCCCAATATTAGACGGAAAAAAAATATCATTAGATGAAGTATTAGACAGAGAAATAATTGTATTAAATTACAGAATTAAAAACACAAAATATTCAGACGCGAAGAATCCAGACTGTCTTACTGTTCAATTTTCATTTGAAGATAAGCCAGACGATAGAAGGGTGTTTTTTTCAGGTTCCAGTGTATTAATGAGACAACTGGAGCAGTACAAAGAGAAGCTGCCATTTATATCCGTTATAAAACGGATTGGGAAATATTACACATTTTCATAAGGAGTAATAAATGATTTATCTTAAAAAAGAAAACGGTACTGTAAAAGTTTTTTACAGTAAAGAAGAAATGAACGCGACAGGCTACCCCGAGGCTGATAAGATAGTCACCGAGGAAGAATTTAACGGCAGCGGTTGTTATACCCGGATTATTGACGGCGAAATTGTAGTTGGAAGAACAGCCGCGGAAATCGCTACAGAAGAGAAAGAAGAGAAGATCGCGGAAATCGATGCGGAGCTTGCAGAGCTTGACAGAAAATACTTGACTCCCAGAGTATTAGGAGGCATAGGGATAGGCGATGAATACGCCATTGGAGAGCGCAACAAACACGAGCAGGAAGCCGCGCCGCTCAGACAGCAAAGACAGGCATTAATTACAGACAAAGTAGCCTGATTTCATAAAAAAGTATTTTGTAGAGTATTTGTAGACAATACGAAATAAATACATTGTAACTCCTTATCCTGTAAAGAATTAAATAAAATAATTTATTTTTACGGGAAAAGCTATCAGTTTTAGTTAATTAAGTTAATTATTTTAAAAAATCCTCATATTGATTATGCCGTTTAATTATGATAGATTTACTCAAATGCCGAAGGAAAACAAACAGCCGGATTTTTTTGATAAAATACAGCTTATAACCGAAAAAATTCTTACACACCGCGCAAAAGCCCGGCGGATCAAAAAAGAAAAACGCAGGGCAAAAAACCCTGTAATTGACTGGATTGAAGCGTTTTTATGGGCAGCATGCATGGTTTTATTAATTAATCAATATTTAGTTCAGGCATACAGAATACCTTCCGGTTCAATGATTGATACGCTTAATATCGGCGACCATGTCTTTGTTAATAAAATAGTTTTCGGACCGGAGCTGCTTCCGGGCTTTTTAAAGCTTCCAAGTCCTATTATCCCAAAACGAAACGATATTATTATTTTTGAAAGCCCCGCTTATATCTCACGCGGAACTGTGTTTGACATTGCCCAAAGAATTATTTACATGCTTACTCTCTCATTAGTTGATATTGACAGAGATGAAAGAGGAGAGCAGCGGATTCATTTTCTGATTAAACGCGCGGCAGGGCAGGCCGGCGACCGATTTAAAATTGAAAACGGCGAGATGAAAATCCGGTTTGCGGGAGAAGACCGCTGGGTCGATGAAAGAGAATATAATGCCGCCCGGAGATGGGATCATAAAATTAGAAGGCTTGTATCCTTGGATCAATATCCCGCGCTTTCAGCGGCAGGACAAGCCAGGGGATGGAGTGATTTAGGGTTTCCTGTTTCCGAAGAATTGTATTTAATGGCTTCTCCCGTTGAGAATATGCAATACGGCGACAGCTTTGCTTATCACCGCGCAAGACTGGAAACGCAGAGAAAAGCCGCAGTTCAGGACAGGCGTTACGCTATGCTTTACGCGAGAGAGCATTCTCTTGGCATTTTTATTCCGGAAGGAAGATTATTGCCTTTAGGCGACAATCGCGACAGTTCGCATGACGGAAGGAATTTCGGCCCTGTTAAATTATCAAAAGTGCTCGGCAAAGGAATGATTATTTATTGGCCGTTTACGCGCATGGGGAAAATTGAATAGGTAAAAATATGTTTAACAAATTATCGCAATACTCTTACAGAGAACAAAAAAACAAAAGATACAGGCTTTTAAAGATTTTTATATTTATTCTCATATTGTATGTATCATACAACTGCCTGACAGCATTTTTATTTTCTGTATGGGTAGTTGATAACAGTACAATGCAGCCAGGTTTAAACGAAGGAGATCGCCTGATATTTACTTCCTTTGCTCCGCCGTGGAATAAAAATAAGGAAAACGGCATTCCGCTTGCAAGAGGCAGTGTTGTGCTTGTCGATATGAGGCATGAAAGAGACCAGATTATTCCCCTTAGGATACTGGACGGAATTGTAAGATTTTTTACGGCGCAGAGAGTCAGTATTTTTTCAGGCAGAGGGCAGTATCATATAAAACGGGTAATCGCGCTGCCAGGCGATGAAATATCAATGCAGAACTATATATTCAGGGTAAAGGCTTCCGGCAGTTCATTCAGTCTTACGGAATTTGAACTATCTTCAAGGCCGTATCACCCCGCAATTCCGCAGGTATCCGATCTTTGGGATAATTCAATTCCTTTTTCAGGAAGCATGGATACAGTAATTCTTGGGCCGGATGAGTGTTTTGTTATTTCAGATGACAGGAGCAACACAAATGATTCACGCACATGGGGTGCGATTTCGCCGTCGCAAATTACAGCAAGGGCAATATTAAGATTTTGGCCTTTAAATAAAATAGAGCGGTTTTGATCTCCTGTTCACTTTACATACATATACCCTTTTGCGGATCTTTATGCGATTACTGTGATTTTTATTCTGTTAATATTAATGATGTTAATGACGGTTACATTGTTTCATTTTTAAACGCTCTCATACATGATATAAAAAACCAAATAGATTTTTTTAATGTTAAAGAAATTATAAGCTGTTATATAGGCGGCGGAACACCGTCAATTTTAGGTAAAAAAATAAAGATTCTTTTTAACGCATTAAACGGGATCGCTGTTTTTTCTCCGTATGAATTTTCTATAGAAGCTAATCCGGAATCTGTTACAGAAGATTTTCTTTCTATCTGCCGTGAGAGCGGCGTTAACAGGCTCAGTCTTGGAGTGCAGACCTTTCATGAGAAAAGCCGCAATGCAGTTAACAGGACATTAAGCGCCGGAGTTTTGGAAGACTGCCTTGCTCTCTCTTCGCGGTATTTTCCCGGTATGATGTCAGCTGATCTTATTACAGGCCTTGCGTACCAGAATAAAAAAACAGTTCAGGATGATATTAAAAGACTTCTGCGTTATGAACCTGTTCATGTGTCGCTTTACAGCCTTTCTGTGGAAGACGGAGTTCCTCTTAAAGAAAAAATTAATAATAAAACAATTGTTATGCCTGACTGTGATTTTTCTGACTCGCTTTGGCTTTCAGGGCGTAATATACTTTTAAAAGAAGGTTTCAATCATTATGAAGTTTCAAATTTCTCTGTTCCGGGAAAAGAATGTTTCCATAATATCCGTTACTGGCAAATGCAAAACTGGCTTGGAGCCGGTCCTTCAGCATCCGGAACCGTAATTGATGAAAACACAGGAACCGCAAAACGTTATACATATTCAAATGACATTAGCGCATATATAAAATCAGCGGGTGATGTCCGTAAAACTGAAGAGTTAAACAGAACCACATTGCTGAAAGAATGTATTTTAATGGGGTATCGCTGCGAGAAAGGCCCTGATCCGCTTTTATTCAAAAATAGATTCGGCAGAACAGCGGAAGAATGTATCGGTAAGACTTTTGAGAAATGGAAAGACAAGGATAAAATGCTTTTTTTAAACGGCTTTTTGTCTGACGCGTTTATTGAACTGGATAATGGAAATTAATTTTTCATGTAAGCTCAATGCGCTTTAGATTTTAATCAATATTGTTGTCGTATATTATTTTAAATTCATCAGTAATATTTTTAAAAACATCAATAAGGCTGGGATCAAAGTGAGCGCCGCTGCCTTCTATTATTTTTTGAATTGACACTTCATGGTTTAACGAAGGTTTATAACTGCGTTCCATTCTAAGCGCGTCATAGACGTCAGTTATTGTAACAATTCTCGCGGCAAGAGGAATCATCTCCCCTTCAAGGCGGAACGGGTATCCTGTGCCGTTCCACTTTTCATGATGAGAAAGCGCGATTTCTTTTGCCATCGGGTTCGGATATGTGGAAAGAATGAAAGCTCCGTTCTTTGTATGTTCGCGCATTACCGCCCATTCCCAATCAGAAAGAGGGCCTTCTTTATTCAAAATATCATCTGGCGTTCCGATTTTCCCGACATCATGCATCGCGGCAAGAAAACCAATGTTATCAATAAAATCCGCGTCTATGCGTTTGTACGCTTCCCCGCCTGTTTTAAAAAGTTCCTGCGAAAGCAGTTTTGAATATTCGTTAACACGAGTAATATGCTTGCCTGTATCATTATCTTTTAATTTTGAAGCTTCAAGCAGTGAAAGAAAAACGGATCTTAACAGCTTTTTATTTTCTTCAGTAAAATCATCAAACATAACGACAAAATCGCTTGGAGCGCTTAAATCCATTTCCAGAGGGAAAATGTACACCCTTATCTGCACTGAAACTGTATCGCGTGTTTTTAAATGAGCGGTGCCTTTCCAGGAAAAGCCGTTTCCTCCGTTGATAATGGTGTCTCTTATTTTCCTTGCGTCTTCTATTCCAAAAGCTTTGCCGAATAAATCAAAGAAATACTTGCCCGGAATATTATCAAACCCTATAAACATTTGCTTGCAGGCTTCATTGGTATAAATAATTCTTAACTGCTTGTTTATGATTAACACGGGAAAAATACTGGTTTTAAACGGGCTGTAGGAAGATGATAAAACCTGTTTGTCATCTTCATCAAGAGATGTATTACCGCAGTTTATAACCTCTTCAGGTTCTTCAGCGAGCTCTAATTCTTCTTCGATAATATAATTCATTTGAGTTTCCCGGCTTCAAGCGATATTTCCGCGTCAGTTTTCCTGATGTACTCAGGGCCTGAGTACAGAAAACCTTCTGTATCATTATCCAATATTTTTATGGCTTTTGCAACGGCAATTATCTCCTTCGCGTATCCTGAGTTTTCGTTTTTCAAAAGAATATTTTCACTTTTCTCCTGCTGCAATGAATTATATAACAGCTCAGAGCCGGGACCGGTCAGGATAATCTCTTCGTTATAATGTTTGACTTCTTCCGCGATTTGATTTGCGTCAGCGTCCGCGTCAGAAGTAAGACGCGATGCGCCGCGGAAAAAAGCGTAAAAATACGCGTTCTTGCGCGCCTGAATAACCGCAAGCGTTGTTTTATCACTTTCATGTTCTTTCCATGCAATGCAGTCAAGAGAAGGAACAGGCGCAAAGGGAATTGATAATGAAAGAGATAATGCTTTTGCTATTGAATACCCGATACGAAGGCCTGTAAATGATCCGGGGCCTTTCATACAAAAAATACCGTTTAAATCATTTGGCTTTAATGCGGCTTTTTTCATTAGGCTGTCAACAAAATCCATTACAAGTTCACAGTGTTTCATTCCGTCTTCGTTTATTGAATAAAAATTATTCTCATTACATGAAAGCGCAACAGATAAAACAGGCGAGCATGAATCAATTGCAAGATAGTTCATTCTTTATTATTACCTTACCAGAGTTTATCCAGCCCATTTATTTGAATGTGTCTGGAAGTTACACCGGTTATGTTAATAGAAATGATAATTGCATCCGGCGGAAGCGATTGTGAAATTCGATCGCTCCATTCAATAACGGAGATTCCGTTTGAATTGATTATCTCCGGTCCTCCGAGATCGTTAAAATCATTATTGTTATTTAAACGATAAACATCAATATGATAAAATGTACCGGCTTTATAAGGTATTAGGTATTCATTTATTATTGTGTATGTCGGACTTGTTATATTTTCGGTAATGCCAAGCCCTAGCGCGATTCCTTTTGCAATGCATGTTTTACCGCTTCCAAGAGTTCCCTGCAGCGCGACAACAGAGCCGTTTTTAAGATGCAGCGCAATTCGTTTTCCGGCAGCGGATGTTTCCTCCGGTGAAGCGGAAATAAATTCTACCATCTAATGATATTCCTATTATTCTGACAGGAAATTACCGGCAGTTATTCAGAAATTGAGGTTTCCGAATAACTTTTTTTAATCGTCAATCGGAAGTCCGCCGGCAGAATCAAGATCACTGATATACACTTTTAAATCTCTGGTTATCGGAATCAACGGATAATCAACCTTGTCTATAAAAGTAATACTTATTTCCTTCTGCCCGGTCGGTTTATATTCGATGGAAAAATCAATGCGAAAATCAGCCGGTTTATCATTTATCTCTATAACAGCAACACCGGTGTAAAGTTTTCGATAATAAATTGGGACATCCTTTCTTATCATGTCTTTAATTTTGATAACTTTCATTATTGTCCTTCCTTTTTTTATTCACGGCCGTATTCATAAACAAAAGCATTTATTACATTCATGGATTTTTGGGACACCCTTAAAAATCTAACATGAATAATTGTACTCGCGCCGACCCGGTTTGATCTTAACACCTGCCCCAATGCCGCAAGGTTTTCATCGCTTTGAGCAAACTCAATTTTAAATCTTGCGCCAACCTGCACAGGAGCCATGGTTTTTATCGAACAGCCGCCAACTGAAATATCGGCGATATTTCCCTGAAGCCGCCTTTTATCAACCATCAAACGCTGCTTTTTTCCGCTTCCTTCAACATACACTAAATGCAAGGAACAAGCAATAGAAGCTTGCCTTCTTCTGAACCTGCGCTGCGAAAGGAATCTTAACTGATGCGAATGCGCAAGCTGCAAGGCCGGATTTCCATCCCTGCCTGAATATCCTATAACGCGCGTTTCAAATGAAAAGCCTTTATTGTTTCTGTTAAAAAACATTGCGGTAAGCCTTGTGCCTTTGGGTATTTTTATCAGGCTTCCTAATACGGTTTTTGGAGCTTCAACAATTAAAAAATCGCCTTTGGTTGATAAAACATTTACATATAATTTTTCTTTTCCGAAATTAATTGTTATGGATACATCGTCTTTTAACTGCTGAGTCGACGTTATGCCTCCGATAATGCTGTTTTCCAGTATATTTCTTGTGGAAAATAAGACAGCGAGCCTGTTTTGCGCTTCTTTTTCAGAACCGGGCGAATGTTCAATAATTCTGTAAGAACGCCTGAAATGCCTGTCCAAAAGAGCCGGAGTATTTATGGATTTTTGCGGATCTGCAACATTATCTGTTTTAAACACATAATCAAGCATTTTTGTCTGATCGTGATTTAACCCAAGGCTCCTTGAGATACGGCGCAATGTAAAGCCGGAAAACAAACTTGTTTTATTTTCGCCCGATGAATTTGATTTATCCCCCTGAGGAGTTCTTTTGTTAATAATATTAATTATAACTAAAGTTAAAATGACAGCGGCCAGAATTGATACGCCGATGATGATTTCGCCAGGGGAAACTTTAACATCATTTAACGCAAAATTATCTAAAGACTGCAATGGGAAAAGCAATAAGATACTTCCTGTCATATCTCACCCTGTGTTATATCCTTGTCTTTTACATTCCCTAAAATAGCATAATAAAGATCATTTAGCTTCGGAGACGCTTCATATTCGGTCAAGTCTCCCACAAGTACAGAATCGTTTTTTTCATATGCTTCCAGAAGTTCTTTAAGAACGCCGCTGAAACCGGATATTTTCGTGCCCAGCGATTCGTCTGACTCCGCGAAATATCCCTGCATGCTTAGCTGCCTGTATATGCGAAAGATTTTTTCTGTAACAGCGGAAAAAATCTGGATGCTTTGCGCCGCGCGGGCGTCTTTTCCTGTTTGAATGTCCAGAGGAAGATTCTCAAGCCTCTCGCAGGTGTCTTTTAAAACCGGCTCAAGATTTGTCAGTTCTTTTAAAGGCTCATTTACTTCGCGCTGTATTTCCTTTGCGATAGAAATAAGAGTTTCGCTTAACATGCTGCCGTTTGAGAATGTGCTGACACAGAACGCGTATAAATCCGGGATTTCTATTGAAATAAACTGAGCTGTAGCTCCCTTCGACCAATTATTAAAAAAATCTGATTTAGCGTTAAAATCAAGATTTTCATATTCATTGATATCATCAAGAAGATTTAAAAGGCTTGCCGCCATAAGCTCAGCAATTGCGTTTGTCTGAATTTCAAGGCATTGAATCTTATCGACATCTCTTGAAAAAATACCGTCAATCATGGAAGCGCTGATATGCTCGCCGTCGATATTCAGACTGGACATCCGGTGCCCCATATTACCCAGCCATTGTTCCAGCCCCGCAAGAACCTCGCCTAACGTACTTTCATTATCAAGACTCACATCCAGAGCTCTGTTATTAATTTTTATATCCATATGTTACCTGTTGTTCTGGTTCTGCTGACTGAAGTTATTTAATGAATTGGACATTGATTCCATTTGCGCGTAAGCGGATTCCATTCTAGCGAACTGCAGCTTGAGTTCCTGTTCCTTTGAAGCCAGCTGACGATCGAGTGTTGTAATGCGGTTTTGATCCTGGCTTATGCGCGAATCAATTGTGCTCGTTTTAAGGGAAATTATACCTCCGGTTTGAACAAACGGGCTGATAAGAGCGTCCACATTGTAAGCGACTCCTGTATCCGCGAGTAAATCGCCGGATGAATCATACGCGAAAAGTTCTTTAATTGCCGGTATTCTGTTTTCAAGCGCTGCGTCAAGCGTTTTTTCATTTATTTCAAGGTATCCGCGAAGCCGCGAAATATCGTATCCTGTATTGCCGCCTGCGTTGGTGCTTATTCCAATCTGGGCAAGCAGACTAAGCTCTCTTTCAAGGCTTGTAGGGTAGGGCGCTGATACCGTACGCATCAGATTGTTTTTTAAGGTATTTAAGGTGATATCCCCGCTGAACGCGCCAAGCCTTTCTCTCATAGCGTCAACTTCACTTGCGGAAAGATATGTCAATTCGTCAATCAGGCGCGTATCTCCGCGCGCAGTCTGCTGATTAGGCAAATCAGGCATAGAGGCTGATCTTGAACTTGTAAGCACATTTATTTCCGCTAAAAGACGGTTATAATACCCGACAAACGAAATTATCGCGTCTTTAATCGCTTCTGTATTTCCTTCAATTTTCATGGTAACAGGCTTGTCAGAAGCTCCCTTTACGTTCAAAGTAACACCCGGAATCAGATCGTCGATCGCGTTGGTCGAGCGGGTAATTTCTATGCCTTCCATTGTTATAACCGCGTCGCGGGCGGTAGAAACCGCGTTTAACGGCTTTAAACCGCCGCTGATGGATGTTGGATCGAGTATCTCAATCTTTCCGATCGAAACCTCGCGGTGGGTATTTAAATTTTCAACATTAAGCGAGACAATAGTCCTGCCCCGCGCTATTTCTGCCAGATTAAACTGCCTTGATACATACTGGCCGGAATCGGTTATTAAAGGCAGTTTCACGGATGTGCCGTCTGAAAAAGAAAGGTTTAAAACTCCCATATCGTCGTTGCGCCGCGGCGGCAAAGGAGGAGCTAAATCCGGAAGAGGAGCGGATGATGGTTCGTTTTCTATTGTAATTCCATTATATGTAACAGACCCAGCCGGTATAACTGGACCTGTAGGAGGTTCGGGAACATTTATTATTTCGCCTGATTCAACTCTTGTTTTTGTTTCTAAACGCAGTACCAGCGGCGAATCCTGGCTTATAGCGATATTAACCGGAACCACGGCTGTTGAAAGAGGGGCAACCTGCAGTTCTCCGCCGTTTACAATTACATTAGACGCGTTTTGGCCGCTCTTACGCACAGTATTTTCGTTTATGGCAATGCTCCTGTAAGAATCATTTGACTGTTCCATCATGCCAATGCGTTTTGAAAGCTCTACAGTGTCACCGAAAAACCCGAGTCTGTTTTCTGTTCCGGTCAGTTTCGATTCAATTAACAATGATCTTGTTCCGCTCTGTACGGCGATTAAAGACGCGCCTATTTTACCCCGCCCGCGGTTATTTATAATATCCACAAATTCCCTTAAAGTGCCGCCGCGGAAATTAATGGCGATTTCTTCATTGTTTACGGAAAATATATAATTGCCGGCTTCAATTCTTGTATTTTCATTAAGCGGCTGGGATAAAAAACGATCTGCCGCCGCGGTCTGTTTAACAGTAAAGCTGAACGATTGTTCGGAAGCTTCTCTGGTCGCTGACGCGGTAATTACACCTGTATCGGTAGAAGTAGCAGTCCTGTCGTTAAAAGGATTTTGAAAAGAGAAAAGATTTCTCGCGCTGTCCCGTAAGGCGGTAATTCGGCGTCCGACCTCGTTCCAGTAACTTCTTTGAGTCTGAAGATTTTCAATGTTCGTCTGGACTCTGTCACGGGGAATCCGCTCAATCGCCATCAGATCTTCAATAAGCTGATCTGAACTAAACCGGCTTCTTATACCCGGAATATAAACATCTGACATAAACCTGATTACTCCCCATTTACAGGCGACCATTAAAAAGGTCTGGAATTTTAAATTTACAGGTCAAATTAACTAAGCTGATTAAGCCATCTCGTCAAATAAAGCGCCGCTTGCTTCTTTTAAGTTTTTGTGCAGCCGCTGCAATTCTTCAGGAGGCAGTTCTCTAATCACTTTATCGGTTTCTTTATCAATTACCTTGACAACCACCTGATTTGATCCGTGATCTACCACATATTGAAGTTTTTTGTTTCTGAAAGCCTGACTAATCCGCTGTAAATCCGCCGCGGCTGTTTGAATTACCTGAGGCCGGGTTTCCTGTCTTTGAGTGCGGACATCGCCTTTTAACTGAGGTGACGGGGCAGGAGTATGCCCCACAATGGCTATGGACATTTTATACCTCCATGTAAAAACATCCGAATACCCAAGTTGAATACATAAACGGTTTTTATGTATTCAGGGTATTAGATTGTTTTCTTCCGCCAATCCATGGCAGAAGGAAAAATTCACCTAACCACAAAAATCATTCATTGATATAAAAATCAACTAAATATATTTTAGTGGTCAGGAAAGAACAGTAAAGGCGCGAACTTCACTGTCCTCAAAATCTGACCCAGGCGGTCAGATGAGCGAGAAAAGACGACGTCCAGAAGTCTCTATCTTCGCTGTAATTTTTAAATCATTCACACTTTAGCGTTATGAAAGCAGCTGCAATACCGACTGAGCCCGCATATTTGCCTGAGCAAGCATTGCGGTTCCTGTCTGGTTCAAGATAGCATCCCTTGTATAGTCAACTATCTTATTAGCCACATTTACATCCCTAATCCGGGATTCGGCAGCCTGAATATTCTCTGCTGCTATGGCTACTCCCTGAGCTGCCATTTCAAAACGGTTTTGGTAAGCGCCAAGATCCGCGCGTTGTTTGGAAACAAGCTTTAACGCGCTGTCGATGGTGCCGATTGCCGCGTTTGCATCAAAAGGATCAGCAATGGAAATTTTTCCAGTGTTGCCCTGTGAATCATGCAAACCAAGCGCTGACGCAGTCATACTGCCAATATAGATTCTCGCGTTCTGATCCATGTTTGCGCCGACTTGCAGCTGCATAACTCTTCCTGTTGTTGAATCTGTGGCAAATGCGCCGGTGAGCATATTCATGCCGTTAAATTGGGCATGACTTGCAATGCGGTTAACTTCATCAACAAGCTGTGACACTTCAACCTGAATCTGCATACGATCTTCATCGGTGTAGATTCCGTTGGCTGACTGAACCGATAATTCTCTGATACGATGCAGAATATCCTGAGTTCCCTGAAGATAACCTTCAGTAGTCTGGATAAACGACACACCGTTCATGATATTGCGTTCTGCCTGATGTAAACCACGAATTTGGCTTCTCATTTTTTCGGAGACCGCGAGTCCGGAAGCGTCATCACCTGCGCGATTGATTTGTAAACCGGAGGTCAATTTCTCCATGTTTTTGGTCAATGTGCTCTGGGTAACTCCAAGCTGACGATCTGCGAATACTGCGCTCATGTTGTGATTAATAATCATCTATATACCCTCCATGTGTAGCGTAACTCCGGCAATCCTTGCCGAAGCCGTTCCGCAGAAGCGGATTCAAGGGGCGGTTTCGCGCTTGTCAGGCTTTTTTAAAAGCCGGACGGCCGTCCCTTTATCCGCTAACAGAACGAAACGATCGATTTGTTTTATCTGATTTGAATACAAGATAATTGCACATAACATCAGATAAAAATAAAATAATCGTTTTGATCTGTCCTGCGCATCTGACCGTTTAATTTTTAACTAATACTGCCAAATAATAAATAATTTACCGCAAATTATGCGGTCAGGCGGCCGGAGGGGGTTTTTCAAAGATCACTGTACAGCACGGAGGCTGACAAAAAACACAATTCAAACCAGAAGAGGGCAGTCTGAAGCTTTTTCCACGACAATATTCAGACTATCCCCCCGCATATATCAGGCTAAAAAGCCTGATATATTCAATTCTAGCACATTATTGCAATAATGACAATACCGAAGTTGCTCTTTGATTCGCCTGCGCGAGCATTGCTGTTCCTGCTTGATTCAGAATCTGATCGCGGACATAGTCAACCATCTGGTTAGCCATGTTTGTATCCCTGATTCTTGCTTCTGAAGCCTGCATGTTTTCCGCTCCAATATCAAGACCGCGGACCGCGTGTTCAAGACGGTTCTGATAACCGCCAAGATCAGCTCTTTGTTTGCTTATAAGTTTTAAGGCGGAGTCAAGTAAGCCGATGGCTGAGTTCGCTCCTTCAGGATGTTCCAGCGAGATAAAAGTATTATCGCCAATACTGCGCAGTCCAAGGCCTTTAGTGGTCATTGTACCGATAAAAACCTGTGTCCTTTGATCCATATTTGCACCGATATGCAGCCACATGGAAGCTGTAACAGTATTATTTCCAGCCGGCTGTGCGAAACGGCCGGTAAGCATATTCATACCGTTAAACTGGGCATGGCTTGCGATCCTGTCGACTTCGTCAATAAGAGAAGAAACTTCGACCTGGATATACATCCTGTCCTCTTCTGTGTAAATGCCGTTTGCCGCCTGAACAGCCAGTTCACGCAGACGCTGAAGAATATCCTGTGATTCCTGAAGATATCCCTCTGTAACCTGAATGAAAGAAATTCCATTCTGGGCATTCTGCGAAGCCTGATTAAGACCGCGAATCTGACTGCGTAATTTCTCCGAAACCGCAAGGCCGGACGCATCGTCGCCGGCTCTGTTGATCCGGAGACCCGAGGAGAGTTTCTCCATGTTTTTTGTGAGGTAATTCTGTGTTACCTTGAGGGACCTGTCAGCGAACATTGCGCTTAGGTTGTGATTGATGATCATATCATCCTCCTTGGATAAATAAAGAAGCATCCTTGCTTCTATTAGGATTCATATCCGGTAAAACCGTGGAAATCTTGTCCGGATATTACTTCCCAAAATTATTATCGGCAGGTTTGTGTAAAGACTTTAGTATTTTTTTATAATCAGGTATTTATGGTTATTTTGGAAAAACAATCAAGGGGCGGCGATGGCCGGTTTGTTTAAGCGCGCTGCCCTCAGGAAGGCTCATATCCTGCTGTTCATTTGACTGTTTAATAACGGAATTGTCATTCTTTTCTGAAACATTGGGCTTTTTTTCTGTTTTTTTAATAAGGGGTTTCGCTTTTCCTTTAAGAGAAATTGTAGTTTTTTTTGAAGTGTTTTTTACCGTTTTAGAAACCGTATTTTTTTTATTTTGTGATTTACCGGCGCTCTTTTTTACTTCTGTTAATTTTTTAATTGTAGTTTTTTTGGCAGATTCGGCAGTTTTTTTTGCTGCCGGTTTGTTTTTATTAACTGTTTTTTCTTTTATTTTATCCTTTTTAACCTGTTTTGAAGTATTTTTATAATCTTTTTTCTTTGTTATATCTTTTTTCATAAATAACACCTCTTTTATAATAATTAATTATCATTATTAGCAAGCATAATATAGCATATTATATTTATTATGTGAACTTTTTTTAATAAAAAATACAAAAAAATAGAGATTTACGCAGATTTATTAATATTTTTATAAAACCGATAAAAACAGGAATTTACATAAAAAATGATACAAAAAATTCAAATTATTTGTCCGGCTTTTAAACAGATTGATTTCCACTGCCATAATATCGGGCCTTTTGCTATTCTTTGCCGAAGAATTCCTTCAATGCCAGTAAAATCTTTTTTATCTAGATTTGCCGCCATAAATGAACCCCATCGTGATTTATCATTAAACCAGGCGTCAATATCTTTGTCAGTAATAAGACGATCTTCTTTTTGCTCAATTTTTTGTACTGTAACAGAGTATCCCTGCTGATCAAAGGCGGAAGTGAAATCGCTTTCTTCCCATAAACCATGATCCGATAAATTGTTTTCTCCGGTATTCTGAAAAAAAAGCACTTCCGCCCGCTCCAATTTAGCCGCAAGAGAGGTGTTTTCACATTCCTGCTTAACGATTCGCGATATACGCTCTCCAAGGCTGGGAGGCGAATAAAATAGTACAAGATTGCCATTCGCTGCCAGCAATGATTTTGCGTCTGATGCAAGCCGGGAAGGCGCAGTGTTAAGCCGGTAAGCCCGAATCAAAATGTTATCAAATTGTGAAAATGAAAACCATTGTTCACATTCCTGAACGGAAGGAAGAATATTTTCTGAAACAGCAATCTGAGGTTTCTCAAGTTCATCCAGAACAGCCGCGTAGCGTAAAAGCGCATCTTTTGCGCTTTGTGAGTTAACAAGCGCCGCGGAGAAGCCTTCAGGGCAGCGTCTAAGGCTTTCCCAGAGTAATAACCCGTCGTTTGCCAAAGGGATTAATACACGGCTGTGCCGTTTTACAGAAGCTGCTTTAAACACAGCGTCTCTGTCGCTTAAAAGCAAGTTATTGCGTCCTGATTCAAGTCGTTTAAACCAGCCTTCTTTTCCTCTGGAAGAGGCCGACCATGAAAGAAACTCTCCTGTTGTTTCGTTATCTCCTAACACTATCGCGGCCTGCAGTTCCCGCTTACGCAGTACATCATCACGGATTTTTCCTTCATAACCTACTGATGATGGAATGTAAAAGGTTCTGCCGCGGAGCGAGAAAGGCAGATACTGCTGAGCCGCCCAGTGATCACGATACGCATGAGGATAAACATATCCCTCGCCGTGGCCGAATCCTTCTTTATCGCGGCTTGCATCCCTTAAATGATTTGGAACTTCCGCGTCTTCTTTTTCAACTTCATTAAGAGCGTCAAAATAGGACATTGCGGTATTGGATTTTGGAGCGGTCGCAAGGTAAAGGCAGGCGTGAGATAGGGGAAAATTTCCTTCCGGAAAACCGATTCGCTCAAACGCCTGAGCGCACGATATTACAACAGAAAGCGCAAAAGGATCCGCAAGCCCTACATCCTCGCTTGCAAGAATAATCATCCGCCTGAAGATGAATTTTGGATCCTCTCCGGCTCTTACCATTTTAGCCAGCCAGTAAAGAGCGGCATCTGGATCGCTTCCGCGGATGCTTTTAATGAACGCGCTGATTGTGTCAAAATGGTAATCTCCGTCGCGGTCATAAAGAAGAGCGCGTCTTTGGATGCTTTCCTCAGCGGCTTCCATGGATATAACTATTTTGGAACCAACGGCGGGAGGCCACGGTGTTACGCTTGTTTCAATAGCAAGCTCCATCGCGTTAAGCAGGCTTCGCGCGTCCCCTGCGGCAATTTCTACAAGGTGCTCGAGAGCTCCTTCCTCAAACAGGACATCCCAGTTCCCGTAGCCGCGTTCTTTGTCCGCAATGGTTCTTTTTGCTGTTTCTAAAAGCCCGTCGTTTTCCAGCGGTTTTAATTGAAAAATCCGGCTGCGGCTTACAAGCGCCCGGTTTACTTCAAAAAACGGGTTTTCTGTTGTCGCTCCGACAAGGATAACAGTTCCGTTTTCCACCCAGGGAAGGAGAGCGTCCTGCTGAGCTTTATTCCAGCGGTGGACTTCGTCTACAAAAAGGATTGTTCTTTTACTGTAAAGCCTTAAGCGATCATCCGAGCGATCTATTACTTCGCGTATATCTTTTACGCCGCATAAAACAGCGTTTAATTTTTCAAACGCGGCTCTTGTTGTATTGGCGATTACAGCGGCAAGGGATGTTTTTCCTGTTCCGGGTGGACCGTATAAAATTATTGATGATAGGCGATCCGCCTGAATCGCGCGGCGTAAAAGCCTTCCCGGTCCTACTATATGATCCTGACCGACAATATCTTCCAATGCGCGGGGCCGCATCCTGTCCGCGAGAGGGCTGCAATTCTGAGTGTCGTTTTTATTTTTCCCGGAAAACAGCTCGTCCATTAATTACGGATTATTCTTCTGCGTTCCATTGCCATTCATCATTGCGTTCTCGGTATGACCAAACACCGCTGTTTGTAGAAGCGAAAATTAATGTGCCGCCTAAATTAAGCGAAGGCGATGGCTGATAAATATGATTAACAGGGGTTTTTCCGATTGTATTTGTGAATCGCTCCGGATTATCAACCGTTGAAAGAGACGGATTTAAGCCGGGTCTTTCATAACCTTTATTCGGATTTATACTGCCGCCTGCCAGTTCAATTTCCATATAGCCGTACTCATATCCTGAGTTTGTGGAGTAATAACTGTCCATTGCTCCCACTAACAGCAGGTTCACGCCGTCGCGGCTCCAGAGCGCAAGCGCGCCTGTCGCCAATCTGCGGGTGTTAGGAAAACTTACTTTTGCTTTTGATAAATCATTTACCGAATAAAGATCGCCGTTACGCGCTATCGCGGCTATATCGCTTCCAAGATTTATGATTCCCATGAAACTTTTTCCGGTGGAACCGGAAATCATTGAAGCGGTTACTAAATCTGATGTATAAATTCCATCGTTTGTGCATAAATAATATGTTGTTCCGTTAAATGCAGCTCCGCGGAATTCAGACACTGATTCCATTCCGGTAATTTGCGTAACTGCATTATTTAAAGTATTTATACGATGAACAGCATAACTTTCATAATTCGCGCTAACGCTGCTAATAATTAATTCATTGCCAACCGCAAAAACCGCCTGAATGTTTAAACCTGTTCCGCCGGTATCTTTCCATTCAGGTTTAGCGCTCTGCGCGTTTTTTGTTTCTTTTAAGCGCGTTGTTGAACCATTAAGACATAATGCGTAAAGAGCAGTATTAGTCGCAGCGAGGCTCATTATTTTTCCGCCGGGAATAATCAGGTCATTATCTCTGGTCCATTCGCCGTTATATCTAAAAATACTTTCTCCCGACGCTACATATACCCTGTTATCAAGTTCAACAAAATTAGTCGGTGAGCCGTCAATAAGAGCTGGAACCACAGGGACTTCGGTAGAAATAGTGAAGAACACCGGATCATTACACGCGGTGAAAGCGGATATTATTAAAACCGGAATTAAAAATACTAAAAATATTTTTTGCATTTGCTTCACCATGATATTAAAAATGGTAGCGGGCGGAAAGCGTTAAATCAACAAAATTCCCGCTTACATCTTTTTTAGAATTTCCCGTCCATTGCGGAAACCAGAACCAGCTTGCCGTTAATCCGAATGCCCAGTTAATGGTAGCTCTGAATAAAGCGGAACCGCTCGCTCTGACATAAAGTCCGTAATGGCCTAAATTTAAATAGGTTTGCCACGCCATTCCCGTAGAGAGACCCAGCGGAAATTCGAAAAGGCCGATATTAAACTGCGTTCCGACTTTTGCCCCAAGATAAATCATATACAGGGTATTTCCCGCTATAGTGGGAAGGAACATCCCTCCGACTTCTCCGCCGATAGTAAGTTTCGGCATCATAAAATAATTTAATACAAATGAACCGGTGCCTCCGATAGGGGGATCAATTTGATGTTCTATTATTTTTCCGTCGTTAAAAAAAACCATGGGTAATGTTACTCCAAGCGAGATTACCAGCGTCCTGTCTCCGCGGGCAAATAAATCATACGGAATGTTTTCCCAGTCAATTGACGGATCATCCTCATCCTGAGCTGCAAGAAGAAAAGGCAGCGCCATTAAAAGTATAAGTGTCAGGATTCCCGCTTTTTGCATGTAATCTCCTTATTCGGTAATATGATTAGGATAACTTATTCACTTACTTTATTCAACAACATAAAGGGATAATGGGTTACTAATTACCGCCTAATTGATTTTTAAGCGCTAAATATTCCAGTAAAACGGGGTATTTTGTTAATAAATCCCCGTATCTTTCCAATTCATCAAAACGAAGCTGCTTTTCAATGTGAATTTCCGCCCTTCTGCTGAAGGTTGATGAAAGAACCTCCCGCTGACCTGCCAGGAAATCCTCATATATCTGGCGGATCTGCCTGTACAGGATAAAATCCGGGAATTTTGCCGAATGAATTATCAGTGAAAATTCCAGAATCTCAGGATATCTGCTTTTTACAAGCTGCTCAATTTGAACATCGCTTCTTCCTGACATAATTCTTTCAAGCCGCTCACTGTCTGTTCCGGCGGATGATAATTCCCCGATAATAAGGACTTCAATTTCCTGCGAGATCTTTTGTAAGTAAGTATCTAAATCATCCTGCCCTGAAAGGTTTTTTGATTGGGATAGTTTTACCAGCATATCCGGGTTAATGTTAAATGTAATATCGCCTTGTAAATTCCATGAAAAATCGACATTGGTTACTCCTACAAAAGATGTGTAGGTGCTGCCTGAAGGAAGCGAACTGTTATAGTGAACCGGAAATTTTACAAGTTCAGGATTAAAAAGGGCGATTTTTACATTTGTAGGAATTAATTTATACCAAATCCAGCGGAATTCACCGGAACGTATTATGCGAGGATCAACGCCGTGCGTTTTTGAAATGACAACGCCGTACTGTCCGGGAGGAACCGAGAATTGCGCCCATCCGAAGAAAAACGCAGTCCCGCCGAGTATTAACAGTATCAGCAGTGTAATGATAAATTTCTTCATACTATACTATAATAATACATATATCGATTATTTGACAACTGTACGGAACAGAGGGAAATGAAAGAAACTAAGAAAAAAAGAAAAATATTCCGGCATAGCTATACAGCATATGTTCTTTTTTTGTGTCTGGCCGTTTCACTTGTCTCCCTGATAATTTATATTTTGGAAGTAAATTACGATGATTCATTCCTGTATTATCTGCTAATCATCATGCGGTATTCCTCATTTATGGTTATCGTCTGCTGCTTTTATAAAATTTTACTTAATTTTTACCGTATAATATTTAAACACAGGAAACTCAGCCCTGTAAAAATGATTTTATATTTTGTTTTTTTATTTTACGGCATATTTATTTTTCTGTTCGAAGCGTTTATTGTTGTTATATCAAAAGGAAACTTATGAAAAGACTTTATGCTTTAAGAGGAGCCTGTCAATGTGAAAATTCCGATGACGATATCCGCCGCCAGGTATCCCTTCTTTATGATAATCTGTTATGCGAAAATAACCTTGATGAAACAGATATAGTTTCTGTCATTTTTTCTGTTACAGGCGATCTTGACGCTGTAAATCCATGTTCTGCTTTGCGCAAAACAGGACGCGCGGGAGAGCTTTCTCTTTTTTCCGTTCTTGAGCCTGATTGTAAAAATTCCGTAGAGAGGATTATAAGGGTGATTATTCACTGTTATCTTAATGAAGGCGCTAAGGTAAAACATGTGTACAGAAACGGCGCTGAAGTGCTTAGACCGGACAGAGCAGCGAAGAATTAATAATGATAATAAACTTCACGCTTTTATTTTTATAAGACTCCATATCCGGGGAGTCTCCTGACCTATACGCCAGAAGCCGATTGCGTTTACTCCCATAGATTTATACATTTCCATCCTGGCGGAAATTGAATATTCATCTTCATAATAAACTTTTACAGAAACGCTTGTTTCATAATCAAATGTCGGGGTTCCGTTTTCGTATTTTACTTCGGTTGTTTCTGCTGTATTTATTAATCTTTCAACGCCTGGGTAAGTTAAGGCGCGGCTGTGATTCTGGCTTGCCCATGCGCGTCCGTAAAAAGGAATACCCATGACCAGTTTTTCCGCTCCGATTACGCGTAACGAATACTCAGCTACGCTTCTGCACCATCTTAGAGTAGAGACAGGGCCGGGAGCGCTTCCGCTCCAGTGTTCGTCGTAAGCCATAACAAAGATTCGATCCACATACGGCTCGATTTTCGCGTAATCGTAAACATCGCCTGTAATTGCCCTTGTGCGCCCGTAAAGCGCAATCGTAAACAGTTTTCCGTCAGGAAGCCCTTCGCGAAGTTCGCGAAGAAAAGATAAAAAAGCGTCTCCCGACTGAGCCGGAATATTTTCAAAATCAATATTCAAACCGTCATAATTACCGGTTGTCATGATCAGGTTTCTGATTAAATCCGTACGCTCTTTGCTTCCCGGCATTAATGTAAAATAAGTAAGAGCGCTGCTTGGGCAGGTGACTGTTAAATGAACTCTCCCGTTAAACTGCGAAAGATTGCGCCTGTTTGGAACATTTATAAGCCTTCCGTACATATTAACTTCCGCCCCAAAATAGCAGACATCCGTGACCGGCAAATCTCTTCTAAGAGCCGATTCCTGCCCGGTTATCACATATCCCCATACTTCGCGGAATTCAGTAACAGGAAGATCAGAGGCAGGATCGGGAATGAATACCGACAAATCTTCTTCAGCTTCAGCTTCTTCTTCGTCAAATTCCGCCGTTAATAAGACCGCCATTTGATAGTGCATACATTCTTCGCCGCAGGAGCAGGTTTCATCTTTAGTACATTGTGTAAGCAAAATTAAAATAAACGCTAATAAAAAGACATGATGTTTCATTGTAACAATGTAGTATAAAAATGAATAAATGTATATTGGAGATGAAATCTTCACTTCCCGCTTTTGCGAAAAAATCTTTTCATAACAGGATTAAAGTTTTCAAGATGAAGAGAACGCGAGAAAAAGTCAGAATCCGAGGGCAGGTCTATCGAAACATCAAGATTCTTCTCATCGGCTTTTTCGAGCACTTTTCCAAGAAGCGCTTTTCCAAGGCCCATGCCGCGGTATAAGGGGTTTACTTCAAGATAATTGATATGCAGAATCTGACCGTCTGCGGATGTTATATCGTTATTCGCTTTTACTTCACCGGCCAAGTCGCCGTTTACCGTTTCCGCGAGAAAAGAGAAATCGTCAATTCCCTGCCGTATATTAAAATCTTCAAAAATCAAAGATGAATTGTCTTCAGGTTCAATTCCAACCGGTTCAAGCCCCCATTCTTCTCTGAGCGAGTTGTACCAGGCAAGAACAGTGTCTTTCATATTCCGCTCTTTATACGCGTACCACATTTTTTCAGCTTCGGGATATTGAGAAAGAACATCCCTGTACGCGCGGAACACTCCCTTTTTCCTGTTAAGCGCGTTTGTTAATTCCTGGCGGACAATAGGATTTTTTAAACCGGATGAAAAATTTTCCATCAGGCGGTAGCCGTCCTGAGAGTCCCATTCGGGAAGAGACATAAACCTTTCATCATCAAAATTAAATTTTTCTTCACTATCGTTATTGTAAACATCAATTACATTGGCTTCCTGCGTATCAAGAACAAAATTTCCTTCCTGATTTTCCATGAAGAAAAGAATCTCGCCCATCAGGGTATCGTCTAATTCAAAACGCATAAACGCATTATAGCATAATTAAGAAAAAAAAGTTATTATGACCGCAAAGGAAAGATTATGGAAACCATGAAGAGAACGGCGAACTGCGGACAATTAAACAAAGCCGACGCGGGGCGCACTGTTATCCTGAACGGCTGGGTTCACAGAAAAAGAAATCACGGCGGAATATTTTTTATAAACCTGCGCGATCGTTACGGAATAACGCAGATAACTGTTGATACCGAAGCAAATTCCGCGCTTGGTGAAATCTGCAATGAACTGAGAAATGAGTACTGTATTGCGGCAGAAGGAACAGTAAATCTGCGGCCGGCGGATATGATTAACACTTCCATGGATACAGGGGAAATAGAAGTAACCGCGTCAAAGATTTTAATTTTAAATAAAAGCGATGTTCTGCCATTCCAAATCGATGAAGAAAGCAGGGCGAATGAGGACTTAAGGCTGAAATACCGATACCTTGATCTTCGCAGCGCGGCAATGCAAAAAAGAATAGCCTTAAGAAGCATGACCGCCTTCGCGGTCAGGCAGTGGATGACAGCTAACGGTTTTTATGAAATAGAAACGCCGACTTTTATAAAATCAACTCCCGAAGGAGCGCGCGATTATCTTGTTCCGTCAAGGCTATACCCCGGAAAATTTTACGCGCTTCCGCAGTCGCCGCAGCTTTACAAACAAATTTTGATGGTAGCCGGTTTTGATAAATACTTTCAGATCGCGCGCTGTTACCGCGATGAGGATTCAAGAGGCGACAGGCAGCCTGAGTTTACGCAAATTGACATTGAAATGTCTTTTGTTGAAAGGGACGATGTTCTTGACATGACAGAGGGAATGATGCGTCATGTTTTTAAAAATGTTTTAGATGTTGATTTGCCGCAAAAATTTACCCGCCTTACATGGGAAGAGGCGATGGAGAATTACGGCAGCGATAAGCCGGATCTTCGCTTTGATATGAAACTATTATGCTTTGATCAGTATGCGAAAGAAAGCGGTTTTCAGGCATTCAGGGACGCAATCGCGCAGGGCGGAACTGTAAAAGCGCTTGTTGTTAAAGGGAAAGCGGACTACTCGCGGAAACAGATTGAAGAACTTGAAGCTCACGCGAAAATTTACAAGGCCAAAGGCATGGCATGGATGAAAGTTGCAGAAGACTTCTCGCTGGAAGGAGGAGTATCCAAATTCTTTGCAGATAACGCCGGTGCGGTAAAAAGCGGTCTTGGCGCGAAAGAAGGCGATCTTATTCTGATGATAGCGGACGCAAACCGTAATATTGTAAACACTTCCCTTGGAGCGGTAAGAGCAAAGCTTGGGCGCGATCTGGGATTATGCGACGCTTGCAAATTTGAGTTTGTATGGATAGTGGATTTCCCGATGTTTGAATACAACGAAGATGAAAAGAAGTGGGAAGCGGCTCATCATTTATTTACATGGCCTCAGGAAAAATATCACGACACAATGGAAAGCGATCCGGGTTCTGTAAAAGGCGATCTTTACGACCTTGTGTTAAACGGTTATGAACTTGCGTCGGGTTCCATTCGTATCCATGACGCTGTTATGCAAAAACGTATTTTTAAAATCGCCGGAATAGATGTTTCAGAAGCGGAAAAGAAGTTCGGCTTTTTAACAGAAGCGTTTAAATACGGAGCTCCGCCCCACGGAGGAATAGCGCCGGGTCTTGACCGCCTTGTTATGATCATGGCAGGCGTCACTTCGCTTAAAGACGTTATCGCATTCCCGAAAAATTCATTTGCCGTAAGCCCCATGGACGACTGTCCCTCGGAAGTCGATCAAAAGCAGCTTGATGAACTTAGAATAAAAATTATTAAAGAAGATTGAGCTTTTTACAAAACTCAGGTTTGTTTCGGTAAAAGCCTCGATTAATAATTGGACTTGTTCGACAACTCTGTCAGTTGTCTCACAATTCCTGCATTTTTTCAGGCTAAAGCCTTACAAAAATGCATTTTTATAAGGAAGTTGTTCAATAACTGAAGTTATCGAACAACTTTATTGCATTTTTTCTCCGGTAAATAAGTACGCTTCAAGGATTTTACGCTTTTCATCGGGGATGGGAATTGTTTTATCTGTGATAAAATCAAAATAGACAATTACCGAGTTTCCTTTTGCGCAAAGACGCCCGTCCTGCCACGCTTCCTGATATACTGTGAATGACTTTGTGCCGATTTTGGAGATTCCCGTTTTTATCGTTACTTCATATCTGAAATAAAGCTGATGCAGAAAGTCAAAATCAAGATGCGCCATTATCAGCGGAAAAGCGGTTTTATCCACTTTTAGTTCCGGATCAAACAAGCGGATAATTTCTGTTCTTCCCATTTCAAACCATACCGGAATAACCGTGTTGTTGACATGCCCAAGCACGTCAATATCTCCGAAACGTGGATTTATTTTCATATCAAACATTTTTCTGCCCCGGACGCTATTGTAAGTTAAGCCCGTTAAGGTAACTTTCATAAACTTGCTGCGCTGTCCTTGAATCGGATACAGCTTTTTCAAGAGCCGGAGAGAGAGCGTCAATTTCACTGTCTAAATCGGTAAGCCGTCTTAAATACTCCTGTCCCTGCGGGGTTTGGCTTCCGGCTGCTTCCAGATTTCTCCTTATTCTGTCCTGATCCGCAATCAACCGTGTGCGCTGAGCTTCAATATCCTTTACCGCGGTATCAGCAGCGTCAACTGATCGTTTCAATTCAACAGCCTGCTGCAATGCCGTTCTGACATTAGCTGGTATTTCCTGATTTGTTGTATAACTTAAAATCGTTTCCGGCCTTTGGGAAAGAAGCGTAATTCTCTCGCTTATGGGCCTTTGTTCGCTTACAACAAGGGCAGCTGTATTGTTTGCGGGTAACATCATATTAAAACGGTAAAGCGATTCTGTCTGTTCCGCCGCGGCAGGGGATATTAAATCTGTCTGTGATGTTTTGTTATGTTCGATAATTACCGGCTTTGAAACAGAGCCTGAATTAATAAAAGTATATGTTTTATTATAAATCAGGTTCCTTGTAATTGTCATAACGCCGCCTGAGACAGTTACAGTGCTTACATTGCGCGTGCTTGTATCGCTTGTAGAAGCTGTTATGGAAAGGTCTTCTCCGAATGAGATTAATCTCTTTTCATTTTCATTCCAGAACTCCAAAAGAGCGTCGCCTGCATATACTCCGCCGTCGTAAACTGTGACAGGACCCGCAGGGAGTTTCATTCCGCTTGTATTGGTTATTTCTGCCCCAAGACGCGGATTTTTCCCTCCTGAATAAATCAAAAGGCTTCGCGCGTTAATTTCTGATTCCACAAGAGGGAGCATCGCGCTCATTCGGCGGTCAAGGCTGACCGGGTTTCTAAGAGTAAATTCAAACTGGCCGCCCGCGTCGCTTCCCGCCGCTGTCTGCACTGTACCGCCCGCAAGATTTGTTGTAGGAGATGCGGCGTAACTTGGCGCTCTATACGCGGATTGCTCCATTTCCATCATAACCATGCTATCCGTTTGGTAAGCAGGGGAGGGTACGCCGTAGCTGCGATCATGAACGGCGGCTTCGGCGGTTCCGGCTATTGAAAGCGGAAGGACAGGGCGTGATACATAGTATGGGGGATAAAGATTTTGAATAAAAGATGTCGGGCGGCCGGCGATTAGCGAGAGAGAAACATTGTTCCAGTCATTGTCGCTGTCGTTATCTACAATTGCCCATCCTTGGAAAAGGGGCTCTCTTGATCCAAGATCCAGGCGGTATGATACTTTCCATACCGGAGAAGGAATCACATAACTTATTGTGACATCCCTTCTGCCGCTGCCGGGGAGATTTACCATCAACTGGCGGGAATTAGAATTACGGGAAGCGGCGATTAAATCAAGCCCTCTGTTCAGATCCTGCTCGATTACAGTGTCTTTAAAATTGATAGAGTTAATGTCTTTAATATTAAACGCTCTTATACCTTGCGATGTACTGAGTAAAAGCCACGGCTCGGTATTGGATGCATAGCCGGAAGAAGCCGCCGCTCTGTATTCAATGCCTGTAATTCTGCCTGAGTATAATGTCGGCGCGTTAATATTAACTTCAGCGCCGCGCAGCCTTGAAAGAATAATCGCAAGTCCCGGTTCATCAGATAAATCAATGGATAAGCTTCGCAGAGTCTGTAAAAGCGTCTGTTCCGACTGATATGTGACAGACGGATTCGCGGAATACGGATCATTTATAATAAGCGTTTTTAACGCGTCATTTACCGCGTCAAGTTTAAATTGAAGATCGATGTTTACTTCCCCTGTTACTGAACCTGAGTGTTCATAATACGCAAGGCCGGATGTCAGAATCACAACCCGTTTTAAGGGGAGTGAACTGCCCAGAGACAAGCTCTGATTTACCGGGCCAGACGCTATCTGAGATAAAGCCGGCTGACTTGACACCGCAGGAGTTAACGGAGCGGCATTATCCACTGACGGCTGCGCCCACAAACCCGCCGCAGCAATAACACAGATAAGAGCGATAATAATTTTTTTCATATTCAAACCTCGCTTTGAATTTTTTATAAAGAGTGAAAATCTTAAGGTTCTGATTCAAGATTGAGAGTAATAGTCGGCGCGTCGCATACTTCGGCAGGACCGAAATATTGAATCGGGCCGGGAACAAGAAAGCTGGTTTTATCGGCCCAGCCTGCGCGTTTTTGCGCGAATGTTTTAAAAGGTTTTCCGTTAAGATCGACTAACGCTTTTTTAATAACAGGTTTTTTTACTCCGTGCCTGTGTTCAAGGTTCATCATCATTGTAAGCGGAATGCCTCCGGCAATCCATTGCGGCGCGGGAGCGGTCAGGTTTCTGACACTGGAAAGATAACCTGTAAAACCGTAAGCGATAAGAGCGAATGCGCTGAAACCAAGCGAATAACAGTAATCGGAATCAAAGTTTGAAGGAAACGCGCAGCGGCCCTCATAACCAAAGAAATGCCCGAGAGCGCTGAATTTTCCGCTGTATACTTTATCTTTCTTTTTAGCGAACAGTTTTTTATCAACCATACCGATTAAAAGTTTTTCTGTTTCGATCCTTGAGACCTGAACATTTCCGTGCGGATCGCGATCAACCAAAAATTGCTGCGCGATATCAGGCGGCAGCGATTGAAGTATTCTGTATGACGTCTCAGGGATTCTGCTGGAAAGCCAGTACAATTGATCGATAAAACTTGTGATTGCGGTAAAATCTTTTTCTTCTTCGGCGATCGCGTCGTTCAGGTCTTCTATAAGCTGTTTTATTTCGGGAATAAACTCTACAAGTCCTTCGGGAATTAAAATAATGCCGTAGTTGTCGCCGTTTTGCGAACGTTTTATAATTGAATCGCAGATTTGATCCACAACTTTTTCCAAAGACATTGCCTTTTCTTCGACCTCTTCGGAAATAAGACAGATATTTGGCTGAGTCTGCAGCGCGCATTCAAGCGCAATATGGCTTGCGGAGCGCCCCATCAATTTAATAAAGTGCCAGTATTTTTTCGCGCTGTTTGCGTCGCGGCAAAGGTTGCCGATTAATTCGGAGTATGTTTTACAGGCGGTATCAAAGCCGAAGGATGTCTCGATGTATTCATTTTTTAGATCGCCGTCAATTGTTTTAGGGCATCCTATCACCTGAATAGGCGTATTATTATCAATAAAATATTCAGCTAACAGCGCGGCGTTTGTATTGGAATCGTCTCCTCCTATTACCACAACAGCGTCAAGGTTCAGTTTTTTCGCTGTCTCAAGAGAAGACGCGAACTGATCGGGGGTTTCAATTTTTGTACGCCCCGATCCTATTATATCAAAGCCGCCTGTATTACGGTAATCGTCAATTATCTCTTTAGTTAAAAGAATGAATTTGTTGTCGATAAGGCCGCTCGGCCCGCCTTTAAAACCATATAGGGTAGAGGAGGGATTGCCTTTTTTTAAACCGTCAAATAAACCCGCTATTACATTATGCCCGCCCGGCGCTTGTCCTCCTGAAAGAATAACTCCTACTTTTAACTCGCGTTTTATATTTTCGTTTTTTTGCCGGGAGCTTTGATCACTTGAGAATGCGACAACTGGTTTTCCGTATGTATTTCTAAAAATTCCGCGAAGTTCTTCCCTGTCACAAACCGCTTCCGCCGATTCGCCTGTTTTAATGGTTATATCGTCAACAGAACCTGACAGGCTGACCGGAAGTTTAGGTTTATATCCATAACGAATTTTTTGTAAAGCGGACACATTCATAATCTTCTCCTGATATTTTACGTTAAGAATTGATCACAGATCAACAAAAGTCAGCCGAATTGTGCAAATATTTAAATAAAACAATAATATTTAAAACTATCACCCGTAAAATCAAATTATACTTCTGTGAAAACCTATGTTTATTCTGTGCTAATTCGCCGCCTGTGTTTGGCTTAATTATTTACTTTTGTGTCTGTTTTTTCGTAATTTTTTCTTGCGTTTATGAGTTGCAATTTTTCGCAGTTTGCGTTTTCTTCCGCAGGGCACTTAAACTCTCCTAAGGTTTGAATAGAAACGGCTCAGGCCGCATTGTTAAATTATGATTGAATAGGGGGAAATGGTCAAGTGCGGAAATTTGCATATAAAACCATTTCTATTGATTTACTATGCTAAATATGTTATAAATACTTTAATTCATGGATAATGCAAGCTTTTATGCCTGTGGCCTATATTTTTCCTGCAAACGATGTTCCGCGTGCTGCCGGTATGATTCAGGTTTTGTTTATCTGTCAGAAAAAGATATGATAAAATTAACATCCGCGCTCAAAATGGAAAGAAATGATTTTATAAAAACATACTGCCGGTGGGTTTCTGACTGGAAAGGCGGCGAAATTCTTTCGCTTAAGGAAAAAATCAATAATGACTGTATTTTATGGGAAGACGGATGCTTAGTATATAAAGCGCGCCCCTTGCAATGCGTTACTTTTCCTTTTTGGGAATCCATTGTCGCTTCCGGTCATTCGTGGGCAATGGCCGCGTCGGGGTGTCCGGGAATGAATACAGGCAGCCTGCATTTAAAAAATGAAATTGAGGAGAAAATAAATCAGCGCTCCCGGGAAAAAATAATAAATAATTCCCGTATAAAAACAGGGGACAAGGTATAAAGGAAAGACATGACTGTTCATTTTTGGGGAGTGCGCGGCTCCATCCCAACGCCGGCGTCCCCTTCAAAGATAAAAAGCAAGATTTCCTCAATCGTCGAACAAATAACGCCGGAAGACCTTGAAAACGCGGAAAGCCGTGAAAGATTCCTTGCCGGTCTTCCTCCGTGGCTGTTCGGAACAGTCGGCGGAAACAGTCCGTGTATAAGCGTAACATTTGACGACAGCAAATCAACTCCCTTTCCTCCTGATGAATGTATTGTTTTTGACTGCGGTTCCGGTATAAGGGAATTGGGAAACGCGCACGCCGCTTTGGCAGCAAAGGCAGGCGAAAAACGAAAATATTCTTATTATCATATATTCCTGTCTCATTTTCATTGGGATCATATTCAGGGGCTTCCATTCTTTGTCCCTGGATATAACCCCGCGGTTAAAATTGACTTCTATTCGCCTGTCGCCGATCTTGAAAGGGTGTTAAGCGAACAGATGATAAATCCGTATTTCCCGGTTCAAATTAACGCGTTAGGTTCGCGAAAGGTATTCAACTACATGGAGAAAAATGTAGAAATTCACGGCCGCGTTATCACTATGAAGAAAATGAATCACCCGGGAGGTTCATACGCTTACAGTATTAATGAAAACGGCAAGAGATTTATCTACGCTACAGACACTGAACTTACTTCCGCCGATTTTATAAAGAACGATGAAAACACCGCCTTTTTTAAAGACGCGGATCTAATTGTAATTGACAGCCAGTATACCCTTGGAGAAGCTATTGATAAATACAATTGGGGGCACAGCGCGTTCAGTCTTGCGGTGGACTTTGCCGCGAACTGGGATATAAAACACATGGTTATGTTTCATCATGATCCCTCTTATGATGATCATAAACTTTATGGAATATTGCAATCGGCAAGATGGTATCTTGAAAGGATGAATATAAAAGGAATCGAATTATCTCTTGCCTGCGAAGGTTTAGAAATTTCAATTTAACAGGAGCTTTATTATTCAAAAAAAGAAATCTAGTAAATTTTTCCCAGCGCTTTTTAAGACACTGGCAGTTATTATAGGGTTCATCCTGATTCTGATTCCGGTATTTTTCGGCGTCTTTTCTTACATGAACTCTCCTGTTCAAAACATTAATCCGGATATTGTCCTTTCGGAAACTGACGCGATCAAAAAGAACGATGACGGCAGCTATCTGATAGATATCCGCAGGGGAGAAAGCTCCCAATCTGTGGGAATGCGTCTGGAAAAAGCGGGGCTTATTAAAAATAAATTTTTCTGGGATTTAATTTGCCGCTATGAAAGAGATTTTATTAAAACAGGCACATACAGACTCGAACTTCCGGCCAGCCCCATTAATATTTACCGCTTGCTTGTTTCAGGAAGGGAAGTGCTTCACAGGGTAACAATCCCTGAAGGAGTAACGCTTCGAAAAATGGCGGGGTATTTTGAGGAAGCCGGAATTTGCTCCTCTGAGGATTTTATATCGGCGGCAAAAAATCTTGACATAATTGATCAGTACGGCATACCCGGCGAATCAATGGAAGGCTACCTTTTTCCGGATACTTATTTTTTCCCTGCGGAATTTCCAGCGGAGCGTGTTATAAAAATAATGGCGGATAATCTTTTCAGCAAATTGGAAGCGATTAATCCCCTGCTGCATACAATGAGTCCCAAAGAAATAAATGATAAAGTGATTCTCGCGTCAATTGTTGAGCGCGAATACAGAGTATCAGATGAAGCTTCCGTTATGGCCGGAGTTTTTAATAACCGTCTTGGCAGAAACATGGCGCTTCAATCATGCGCGACAGTCGAATATATAATTACAGAGATACAGGGTAAACCTCATCCGAACATTATTTATTTTTCCGATCTGGAAATTATTGATCCGTATAATACTTATTTGTACCGGGGGCTTCCTCCCGGACCAATTTCCGCTCCGGGAACAGTCGCGCTTACAGCCGCGATGTTTCCTCAAAAAACCGAGTTTCTCTATTTCCGTCTGACCGATCCCGCAAGCGGCCGTCATTATTTTTCAACTACCTATGACGATCATATAAACGCGGGTCAGCTCATTACAAAAGGCCAGTCCTAAAAGAAATATGGCTCTGATTTCTAAATCTACAATACAGGAAGTAAACACTCGCCTGGACGCTGTTTCTGTTATCGGAGATTATATCCGGCTTGAAAAAAAAGGAGGACGCTGGTGGGGGCGCTGTCCCTTTCACGGCGCAGGACAGGAAAAAACCCCTTCTTTTACCGTTGATCCGGATAAAAAAATGTTTTATTGCTTCGGCTGCAGCAAAGGCGGCTCCATTATCAACTTTATGATGGAAATGGACAAGCTTTCATATCCTCAGGCGATTAAAAATCTTGCCGGTAAAATGGGAATAGAAATAATTTATGAAGAAGGTTACAAGGGAGAAGATGAACAGGAAGACTCTATAAAAATTGAGCTTTATGAATTATATAAAAGGCTGACAGTTACTTTTCAGCATTTTTTATTTGAACAACAGGGGATACCTGCATTGAATTACATAAAAGAAAGGGGTATCACCGATGAAATGGTGAAACTTTTTAACATTGGTTTTTCTCCGCAAAATCGCGATTTTTTATATAAATTCCTTAAACAAAAAAGCTATTCGGATGATTTTCTTGAAAAATCCGGGTTGTTTTCATCGAAATATAAAACAATTCCGCTTTTTTCAGGAAGATTAATGTTTCCGATAGAAGATGTGGTGGGGAGAGTTGTCGCTTTTGGCGGAAGAGCGCTTCCCGGTATAGTGCAGGCGGACGGAAAAGAGCCGCCCAAATATATAAATTCGCCGGAATCTGAAATATTTAAAAAAAGAGAGAATCTTTTTGCTTTAAATATAGCAAAACCTTTAATCAGGCAGAGTAAAACATCGTATCTTGCCGAAGGGTATATGGACGTGATTGCCCTGCATCAGGCAGGAATTGCAAACGCTGTAGCTCCGCTTGGTACTGCTTTCACGGATGAACAGGCATTATGTCTGCGCCGCTGGGCGGATAAAATAATTTTTATTTTTGACAACGATGAAGCTGGGCAGAAAGCCGCTAACAAGGCGATTTTAACATGCCGTAAAAACAACATATCATGCTCAATCACAGATATCAAAACGGGGTTTAAAAATGAAGTTGACGCTCAGGGAATACCGCCTCAGGAAACTCAAAATCCTGGAAATTTTAAAGATCCTGCGGATATTTTAAAAGAATTTGGCTCTCAGATATTGAAAAATGTTTTAAAATTTACTATAAATGATTTTGAGTATTTAATTAACCGCAGTAAATATCAAAATTCCGCGGCAAAAGGCGGCATTAACAACGCGGCGGAATTTATGTATCCGTATCTGGATGCTCTGGATTCCGAGATTTACCGGTCTGACAGTATTACCAGGATCGCGGATATTTTTAAAATTGAAAGAAATGCAGTATTAAATGATTATTTGAACTGGAAGTCGGCAGGGCCAAAGAATTATAATGAAAAAGCAGATTTTATAAAACCAAAAGCAGAAATTCGCATGAGTAACGAGCTTGGTATGCTTGTTAATATAGCTCTTAACATGGAGCTATACCCTGAATTTCGCTCTGCAGTAGAGATAAATGAGATTGATGACATAAACGCGAAAGAAATTTTTATCGCGTTAGAGGAATGTTATAAACATGACGAGAGAGGGCTTGATTATTTATTATCAAAAATTTATGATGAAAACTTGCGCGTTTTTATTACAAGCCGGGGAACAACAGGGGAGTTTAAAAGCAGTCCGCGTAAATTTATGGAAGATGGAATCAGTCTAATAAAAGTAAAAAAATTAAAAAAAAGGATAACAGAGATAAACGGCCAAATGCGCGAAAGTGAAAGAAAATCAGAAAACATTGACGATTTACTGGCAGAGAAAAAAATTATAGATGATAAAATGCGTAATCTTGAAGGAAGATAATTAATGCTCAAAACGATAAAATTCGAAGGCAGGAAAACGCCGCCGCTTTTAAAACATTTTAACAAAAAACCAGTCCGCAGAACTGTAATAAAAAAACAAAGCGAAGCGCAGGAGATTAATCAGGAAGCGCAGGAGCTTGTTCCGTCTTTGGAACAAATTTCTGACCCCGCGATTATTAAATTGCTTGAATACGGAAAGCAAAAAAAATCCCTTTCATACGAAGAGCTCTCCGATTTTCTCCCTGATCATATATCAAACTCAGATAAAATTGAGCAGGTTCTCGCGCTTTTAGAAGCCAATAATGTTCAGCTTGTAGAAGAGGAAAGCGCTTCGGAGGAAGATGAAAGCGAGAGTCATAAAAGCAAGGAGACAAGTAAAAAAAGAACAGCCGCGGGAAACGACAAGGATTCATCGCTTGTGGATGACCCGATAAGGTTATACCTGCGCGAAATAGGAAGAGAACATCTTTTAACCGCGGAACAGGAAATTGAGCTTTCCAAGCAAATGGAAGACGGCGAGAACATTGTAAAGAATGTAATTAAAAGATCGGGAATGATAATACCGGAATTTCACAATATTGTTCAAAAAGCATTTTCCAAAAAAGACATGAAAGAATTAAATCTTTCCAAAAAAGAAATCACGGAACACATGACCGAATACCGCAGATTAAATCAATTCTACAAGGAAATGTTACGCGCAATTCAGCTTGACTTAAGAAACTATATTGAATTGAAAAAAGTTTTAATGGCTAAAGACGAAGATTATAAAGAAGACAAGGACTGCACTGTTATCCGCAAAAGAATAATGAAAACAGTTAAAAATTCCCAGATACACCCTGACGAAATACAGGCGTTCTCCGATAAATTTATCACAGCCTCAAAAAAAATAAAACGGTACATTAAAGAACAGGAACGCCTGCAAAAACATCTTAAAGTAGGCTCCTTAAAGGAACTTCGCACGCTTGGAAGGTATTTAACAATAAAAGACGAAAGAGAAAAACTGGAAAAAGAATTAGGGCTTTCCTCCGATGAAATTAAAGAGAAGATAAGATTAGTGCAGGTAACGGAAAGAAAGCTTAAGGATTTGGAAGCCGAATTTGAAGAGCCGATAGACAGCATTAATCAAATGGCAAATGAAATATTCCACGGCAGGATAATGATGAAGAACGCGAAGGACAGGCTGATAAGGGCAAATCTTCGCCTTGTTGTTTCAATCGCGAAAAAATATACAAACAGAGGTCTTCACTTTTTTGATCTTGTTCAGGAAGGCAACATCGGTCTTATAAAAGCGGTGGAAAAATTCGAATACCAGAAAGGCTTTAAATTTTCGACATACGCGACATGGTGGATAAGACAGGCGATTACCCGTTCAATTTCAGATCAAGCGCGCACTATCAGGGTTCCTGTTCACATGATCGAACAAATTAATAAAGTAGTCCGCGAATCAAGGCAGCTTTTGCAGTCGCTCGGGCGCGAACCCACAGACGAAGAAATCGCGGAAAAACTTGGCTGGACTCCTTTAAGGGTAAAATCGGTAAAAAATGTCGCGAGGGAGCCTATCAGCCTGGAAACGCCTATTGGAGAAGAAGAAGATTCGCTTTTAGGAGACTTTATCGAAGATAAGGACGTGGAAAACCCCGCGAACCAGACAGCCTTTAAGGTATTACAGGAACAGCTTGGCAGCGTTCTTTCTACGCTTCCGGCGCGCGAGCAGGAAGTATTAAAAATGCGCTTTGGCCTTGATGACGGTTATTCGCTTACGCTGGAAGAAGTAGGATTGTATTTTAACGTAACCCGTGAAAGAATAAGGCAGATTGAAGCAAAAGCGCTGCGGAGATTGAGGCACCCAAAGAGAAGCCGCCCGTTAAAAGATTATTTGGATCATTAAACATGGAGGGACATAATGGTAACAGAAAACGATTTGGATAAATTAAGATCACTGCAGGAAATTATCTATGAGAAGATCGGCCTTGAAAAAAACATTCTGGAATTGCCTAAATTATTGGGAACGCAGGAAGAACTTTTAAACAGGTTAAAGAAAACATTTATCGAAAAAAATTCCGATTACGAAAAAATCAAATCAGAAGAGGTTGATTTAAAGAATAAACTTTTCGAAGCGGAATCATCAAGAGAAAAATCCGAAAAGAATATGGATGTTGTAAGCACGCAGCGCGAATATGAAGCGCTTGACAAGGAAATCAAGGACGCCTCCGAGAAAGAACAGCTTTACCGCAAGGAATTGCAGCAAAGAGAGAGATACCTTGCGGACCTTGACGAGCAGATTAAACAACAGGCGTCTTTAATTGAACATCAGGAAAAAGACCTTGAAGACCGCAGAATGAAAATTGAAAATGAAATCAGCGACAAGCAAAAACAAATAGACAACCTCCGCAGGAAAGAAAATAAACTTACAGAAAATCTTGATACGGAAGTTGTATTCAAGTTCGAAAGGATCATTAAAAACAAAATGGGAATCGGCATTGTCGCTATTAAAGGCAATGTATGTATGGGATGCCACATGATTCTTCCTGTTCAGTTCGCGAACGAAGTCCATATCGGCGAAGAATTTGTTTTTTGTCCTTACTGCTCGCGTATTCTTTACTACGAAGAATCAGCTGAAGGCGATGAGGATTACTTTAACACCGAAGATACCGGCTCTCTTTCCGATCTTGACGATATAGACGAAGATGAGGAAGAAGAAGACGAAGAAGATGAAGAAATAATCAACATCGATTCGGAAGACTAACTCGCTATTATTTAAACTTGTTCCAAAAGCTGAATTTTCAAAAAAGTGACGAACCATAAGCCGGGTTCTGTTTTAAAAAGTCAAAGACTTTTTAACTGCTGCCATCTGTCTTAAAAAACCGTTTCCGGTTTTTTAAAGCAGTCTACCAGCGCTTAACCGGCGGGCAGCCGTGTAAAAAAACGCGCGCAATTTTCGCGCAGCTATTTTACCAGGAATTTACACATGCGTAAATTCCAACGCGCAATTCGACTTTGCTCCTGATGAGGCTTGCCGTTTTCTGACTTTGTCAGAAAACGGCTTCGAGTTTACCTGTGGTAAAACTCGTGCTATTCCTGAAGAAGCCAGAATCTTTGCGGCAATATTGCTACTGCCGAGGCGGGCTCTTACCCCGCCTTTTCACCTTTTCCTGAATAAATCAGGTAGTTTGTTTTCTGTGGCGCTTTCTGTCCATAAAGTCCCGGGTGTTACCCGGCATCATGCCCTGCGGAGCCCGGACTTTCCTTCCGGCCGTTAAAAATATAAATAATTGACTGCAAGTATATTAAATCGAAAGATAACATTTTAACGGCTGAACGGCAGCGCGGTTCATCACGGGCAAAATATATACTTTTTTGCGTATATTTTCAATACTTTTTCATTATTTTAATAAAAAAAGATGCGCTTAATTGACATTTTTTCTAAATTTATATAGATTTATCATTAAGTATGGAGCTTGACAGCAAATATTGGTCCCGTTACGGGCGGCATGTATACCTTCTCAAAAAAATACGCGCAATTATGATTGTTTTTTTCTCGGTTTTGGTTATAGCTACTGTAATTTTTGTTATATTAAACGTTAGAAATAATATGGGGAATGACAGACAGGAACTTTTACAGATATGGAATGACGGAAATTATGAAAAAGCGTATGAATTGAGTAAAATCGCTCTTTTAACTAAACCTATAGATTATTTTTTTCTCACTATAAACGGTTTTTCAGCGTATCAGATTGGAATTTCGCAGATTAACAGTCAAAACATGCTGACTTTTATTAATGAGTGTATTTTTTCCTTAAGAAAAGCCCTTCTTAAAAAGGAATCATCAGAAGACGGCCGGATTTTTTATGTTTTAGGAAAAGCATACGGCTATAAAGGCAGGGAATATGCCGACCTTGCGGTGAAATATCTGGAAACGGCAAATGATCTTTCCTATTCCGCTTCCGATATTCCGGAATATTTAGGTTTAGCGTACGCAGACTTCGGCGACTACAGAAGCAGTGTTCAGGCATTCTCAATGGCTTTTGTTCCCGGAAAGCTTCCTTCCGATAACCTTTTACTGTCAATCGCCCGCTCTTATATCGCGATGGAAGAATATAATACGGCTTTTGGTTATCTTCAGCGCTGTATTGATATTTCGCCCGATTCCAAGTCAGTGGTTATTTCACGCATGCTGTTAGCTGAAATCTACAGCGCAAACGGCGATTATGACAGCGCGGAAACTCAATATTTAAAAATTTTATCAGATTCCGGCGAAAATGCCGAAGTTCGCTTTCAGTTAGGTGAAATCTATTACCTGAAAGGCGATACTACAAGGGCGAGAGCGGAATGGAGATTAGCATACAGACAGGATCCGGCTCACGCGAGAGCAAGAGCGCGGCTTAATATATAAGTAAGGAGAATAGCATGTTTGGCGGCATTTCATCAGATTTCGGCATTGACTTAGGAACTTGTAATACGCTTATCTATATCAAAGGTAAAGGCATTGTTTTAAATGAACCTTCTGTAGTGGCAGTAGAGCGCGGAACAAAAAGAATTGTAGCGGTCGGAGCGGACGCCAAACGAATGCTTTGGAAAACGCCAGAAAATATTATCGCGATAAGACCGATGCGCGACGGGGTAATCGCGGACATTGAATCAACCGAAAAAATGATCCGCTGTTTTATTGACCGGGTGTTTCCGCGCTACCGTTTTATAAAACCCAGAATGGTAATAGGAGTTCCTTCCTGCATCACCGAAGTTGAACGGCGCGCTGTCGAAGAAAGCGCGTATAAATCCGGCGCAAGGGAAGTTCGCGTAATAGAAGAAAGCTTAGCTGCGGCAATAGGCGCAGACATTCCGATAAGAGAGCCCGCAGGTCATATGATTTTAGATATCGGCGGCGGTACAACGGAGATATCTGTCATCTCGCTTGGCGGTATGGTAGTCACTAGCGCAATCCGCATAGGAGGAGACGAATTTGACGATTCGATAATCAAGCATATACGCAGCGTTCACAATCTGATAATAGGCGAATATATGGCCGAAAGACTGAAAATCGAAATTGGAAACGCCGCGCCTGAAAGAACAATCGAAAAAATGGAAGTAAAGGGAAATGACGCGATTACAGGGCTGCCAAGACGGCTTGAGGTAGATTCAGTTGAAGTCAGAGAAGCGCTGAAAGATCCAATCACTCAGATTATTGACGAAATAAAAACAGTTCTTGGAAAGACTCCGCCCGAACTTGCAGCTGATATTGTTGACAGGGGAATTGTAATGACCGGAGGCGGCTCGTTGTTAAAAGGGCTTGATAAACTTATTCAGAAGGAAACAGGAGTTCCCGCGATAATAGCCGAACAGCCGGAAATTTGCGTAGCTCTTGGAGCGGGCAAATATTTTGATTATATAAAAGGCGCTGACCTTACAAGAAATATTTATGATAGATTAAACGGATAATATAATGAAGCGTGGACTCTTTGGCAGATCGCGCGCGGACAGCGCCCGTAAAGGCAGAGCACAGGGCGCGCAGGTAAATTTTACTGTCTTTGTTTTTGCAATCTTGGTATTAATTTCCACAGTCTTTCTCTTGTTATCAACAAGAGACTTTATTTTTGGAATAAAAAACGCAGGCTTAACCCTATTTTCCGGTATAAGAGGCGGTATTTATGAAATAAATTCTTTTATATCAAGAAGCGTATTGTCAATAAGCGAACTTGCCACACTAAGGCAGGAACACGCGAGTCTTTTAAAACAGCTTGACCGTTTCGAAGAGATGGAACGCAGCAATGCGGAGATATATCAGGAAAATATCCGTCTTAAAGAACAGCTTGATTTTTCCAAGACCCTGCGCTACCGCCACATCCCGGCGCAGATATCCGGAAAAGATCCTGATAATCTTTTTTCCGCGGTTGTAATAAATAAAGGCAGTTACTCGGGAGTTTCGAATAACATGGCGGTTGTCGCCTGGCAAAACGGAACTCAGGCGCTTGTAGGAAAAGTAATACAGACAGGCGCTTTTGAAAGCCTTGTTATGCCGATTTTTGACATAAACTCGCAGGTGTCCTCCCGTTTTTCAGTTTCCCGTTTCGAAGGTATCATAGAAGGACAGGGTAATTCGGAAACATCGCTTTTAATGCGATTTATACCAAGACGCGCAAGAGAAGAAGTTAATATCGGAGATATAATTGTAACAAGCGGCATGGGAGGAATATTTCCGCAGGGAATTAATATCGGACGCGTCAGCGCGGTTAATATTCTTGAATACGAAACTACTCTGGAAATTGATGTTATTCCAATGATTGACTTTTCCAGACTGGAATATGTCTTTGTTATTGAAGAGGAAATAACAGAGATTCTTATATTACAGGAACCGCCTAATGATTAGAAGCGTCATCTGGACAGTTATTTTCTGTGTAATTGCCGTAATTTTACAATCCGCCGTAATCAGCAGAATTGCGTTTTTCGCGGTTGTTCCCGATCTCGCGCTTTGCATTTTGGTTTTTTCCGCATATGTTAACGGAACAATGACAGGACAGGTTTCCGGTTTCTTCTCCGGATTGTTTTATGATTTCCTTTCAGCGGCTCCTCTCGGGATGAACTGCCTTATACGCACTTTAATAGGCGCTCTTACAGGGCTTTTTAAAGGCCAGTTTTTCCTTGATGCAATCTTCATGCCTGTTATAATCACTACTATAGCGACATTGCTGAAAGCGTTACTGGTATTTATTCTTCACCTGATAATGGGACAGGCGGTTCCCGCTTATTCTCTTACCAGCGGGGTTTTTTGGATTGAACTGGGCCTTAACGCCGCCAGCGCTCCGCTTTTATTTTTCCTTTTAAAGAAATTTAAATTTATCCTGATTGGAAGGAGTTAAGAAAATGCATGAAAACCATGAAAGCCGTATAAATATATTCAGGATAATACTAATATTGGTTTTTATAATATATTCCGTAAAACTTTTCAGCATGCAGATTCTCTCCGGTGAAATATACCTGATGCGCGCGCAGGATATTTCCAGAAGGACTTATTCAATTCCGACGCAAAGAGGAGAAATCTACGATCGAAACTATTCAAGTCCTTTAGTCGCCAATAGGGATACTTTCGCCGTTACTATTACACCCGCCGATGTTCCGCGGAACGGCATGGATGATCTTTTGGATTCTGTTTCCGCTATTTTAAATATTCCATCCGAAGAAATAAGGGCGCGGCTTCCCAGCCAGTATCTTCAGCTTTACCAGCCTGTTGAAATTGCGTCTAACGTTCCTTTTCCTGTGATTGCCGCTCTCGCTGAAAGAAAAAATTTACTGCCCGGCATTTCATGGCATATTAAATCTGTGCGCAATTATGTTGACGTAGGGAGCTTATCCCATATATTGGGCTATGTAGGGGACATTACCCGCGATGAACTTACCAGCCTTTATAACCTTGGTTATCAAATGGGAGATATGATCGGAAAGTCAGGAATAGAAAGACAGTACGACCAGCTTTTAAGAGGGAAACAGGGCTGGGAAACCAGAACCGTGGATTCAAGAGGCAGGCGTATAGCAGGGCGCGAAAATGTTGTCCATGTGCCTCCTGAAATGGGAAGAGATCTTGTCCTTACAATTGACGCGAATCTTCAGACTCTTGTAGAAAAAGCGATTGGCGATCAAACCGGAGCCGCTGTTGTCATACGTCCTTCGACAGGTGAAATACTCGCGATGGTTTCATATCCATGGTATGACCCGAATATTTTTACAGATAACCTTAATTCAGAAATCCGCGCGCTAATGGATGATCCGTCAAGACCGTTTCTTAACAGGGTAATTCAGTCAAGTTATCCTCCCGCTTCTACTTTTAAAATTATCATGTCAACGGCTATTATCGCGGATAATGTATTTTCAACAGATCAGACAATTATATGCAACGGCGTAATGACTTACGGAAACCGCAACTGGCACTGCCATTACCGTCCCGGACACGGAAGGCTTAATTTAAGAGGCGCGCTTTGCCAGTCGTGTAATATTTATTATATGACCGTAGGCAGAGACTATGTAGGGGTTGAACGTATTGTTGAATTTGCGAGGAAATACGGTTACGGTCAAATGACAGGCATTGATCTTCCCGGTGAGATTGAAGGATTGGTTCCGACTCCTCAATGGAAAGAGCGCCGCTATCACGAAGGATGGGTTTTAGGCGATACAATGAATATGTCAATAGGGCAGGGCTACACGCTTGTGACTCCCCTTCAGATGGCTAGCATGGTCAGTATGGTTGTAAACGGAGGAAAAATGTACAAGCCTCATGTCTTAAAAGAAGTCCGCGATCCTATAACAAAAGCGATTGAAGACACTGCTGATTATGAGTTAATACACGAAAGTTATTTACCTCCTTCCGTTTATGAAGCAGTGCGCCAGGATATGAGAGCTGTTGTCCGTCAGGGAACCGCTCAATGGCCGCTGAATATGAATACAGTGCAAATTGCGGGAAAATCAGGCACCGCTGAAATTGGCGCTTCGGATCGCTGGCATTCCTGGTTTACTTCGTTCGGTCCTTTCAACAGTACAAATCCTGATGAACAGATTGCTGTAACGGTATTTATTGAAGCTACGCCTGTTCAATACACAAGCGCCTCTACCGCGACAGCGATTATTTATCAGGGATACTTCGCTAATCAGGATTATAACGCCGCTGTGCGGGCATTGAATTTCTGGGACAGGATGTAGCGCGATGAATGTACGGAATATTCTGGGAATTGATTATTTATTACTGCTCCCTGCATTGCTGCTTATGGTATTGGGAATCCTTTTTATATATTCGTCCGGGATTAACTCGGACGGAATTCTTGTTTCTAATGAATATATAAGGCAGATTATCTGGGCTTGTGCAGGTATTATTGCGGCAATAACTCTGTCTTTTATTAATTACCGCAGATTTTATAATATCGCGCTTTATATTTACCTTATCTCGCTGGCGCCGCTTGTTTATACGCTTGTTTTCGGTTATATCGTATCCAACGCTTCCCGCTGGATCAGGTTCGGCATCGTTGGCCTTCAAATGTCGGAATTTGTAAAAATCTCGGTTATCATTCTGCTTGCGCGCTTTCTTGCGGATACGGATCGGGACAGAGAATCGTTCTCCCGTTTTTTTATCAGCTGCATTATTGTTTTTGTGCCGATGATTATTGTTCTGCTTCAGCCGGATCTTGGAACCGCTTTAGTTTATATCGCGATTTTGCTGACAATGATATTTATGGCTGGAGTCAGAATGCGTTATGTGGTATTTATGATATCTTGTTTCGCTCTAACCGCGGTTTTTCTGCTGCTGCCGTTATGGCAGGAATATATTTTTCAAAGAACTATTCCAATTCTTGTGGTGCTTACAAGTGCAAGGATAACCGCAATTACAGTAATGTTTTTTCTTATGATTGCCGCTATTGCGCTGTTCGGCTACCTGAAGTTTAAAAAGAAATATTTTTTCTGGGTCATATACGGATCGGTAATCATTGTTCTTTCGCTTGGCGTTTCTTACGCCGCACGGATAGTGCTCAAAAATTATCAGCTGATGCGCCTTATTGTTTTTCTTGATCCGAACGTAGATCCAAGGGGCGCGGGATGGAATATAATTCAATCAGTAACCGCTATAGGAGCCGGAGGTCTTACAGGCAGAGGTTATTTACAGGGGACGCAAAGCCATTACCGTTTCCTGCCTGAACAAAGTACGGATTTCATCTTTTCAATTTTTTCAGAAGAAGCCGGTTTTTTCGGAGGGATTCTGGTTTTCGCGCTGTTTCTTCTTATGTGCACCCGGTTAATGAAAACAATGAAAATAACAAACGATCCGTTTGGAAGGTATATCTGCGCAGGTCTCGCGGGAATGCTCAGCTTTCATTTTATTATTAATGTCGGAATGACAATGGGAATTATGCCTATTACAGGCCTTCCTCTTTTATTTATGTCATACGGCGGTTCTTCAATTTTAACTTCCATGATAGGAATAGGCCTTGTCCTGAGTATTTATGTAAGAAGATATAACCGCTGATTGCAGGACAGGGAGATTATTTTTTAATGCCTGAAAACAGAGAGTATATAGATCCGGTAAATGAATTAGGCGGCTTATTATTAAAAGTTGATAAACCTTCCCGCTATACAGGAGGCGAAGCCGGAAGGCTTGCGAGTAAAGAAAAAAATTTTAAAAGCGTAATCGCGTTTCCTGATTTATATGAAATCGGAATGGGAAATCAGGCTTTACGGATCATTTATAACAGGATGAACAGCATTTATGACATTTCCTGTGATCGCGCTTTTGCTCCCGCTCCTGATTTTGAAAAATTGCTGCGTGAAAAAAAACTTCCGCTTTACGGCCTTGACACAGGGATAAATCTTGCCCGCGTTGATTTACTTATGTTCACATTAGGATATGAACTCGGTTTAAACGGCGTATTAACAATGCTGGATGTATCCGGTATTCCGCTTCATTGTGACGATCGTTCAGGAAAACCTGACGAACAATTAATTAAAGATACTAAAGAATATAAATCAAACGAGTATCCTGTAATTATCGCGGGAGGCCCTGCTGTTTCAAACCCGCTTCCTTATTCGCCGTTTATTGACGCGTTCTGGATAGGAGAAGCCGAAGCTGGTTTCTTTGATCTTGCAATGGAATTGTCTGTTCTTAAGAAAGCAGGGGAGGGCAGGACGGGACTGTTGGAAAAAATCGCCTCTCATCCGAATATATGGGTTAAGGGCAAGAAAAAAGCAAAGCGCGCGATTTATTTTGATTTCTCCGATTCCGCGCAGGAAGCCGCTGTATACCCCGTTCCAAGCATGAAAATCGTGCATAACCACGGCACTGTGGAAATTATGCGCGGATGTCCGAACGGCTGCCGTTTTTGCCACGCGGGTTTTTGGTACAGGCCATGCAGGCAGAAAAATAAGGAGCTTATTGTTTCACATGTTAAAGAAATGGTACAAAAAAGCGGCTGGCAGGAGATAAGCCTTTCATCGCTTTCTTCGGGCGATTACAATGACATTGATGAACTTGTAGATATCCTGAATCAGGAGTTCACTGATTTACATGTTTCATTCCAATTGCCTTCATTAAAGATTCACGGGTTTTCGGTGTCCTTGCTTGAAAAGATTTCCGTGACAAGAAAAAGCGGTCTTACCTTTGCTGTTGAGACGCCTCATGATCTGTGGCAAATGTCCATCAACAAGGAAGTAAGCAGAGATTCTGTCACAGCAATTCTTAATGAAGCAAAAAAACGCGGCTGGAGAAGCGCGAAGTTTTACTTTATGATTGGACTTCCAATTCAGGAATTGTCAGATGGGATGGCAAGCGAAGAAGAAGAAATTGTTTCCTTTATTAATGATGTCTCAAAAAGAAGCCGGATGCGTTTTAATATAAACATAGGTATTTTTATTCCAAAACCGCATACACCATATCAATGGGTGTCCCAGATAGACAGTACAACAGCGGAAAAAAAAATCAATTATATCCGTTCTGAACTAAAACCAATGGGGCATAAAATCAGCGCATCTGATTTATTAATTTCAAAAATCGAAGGATTATTAAGCAGAGGCGATGAAATAGCTGGGTTAATCTGCGAAGAAGCATGGAAAGGCGGCAGCAGACTTGATCCATGGAGTGAATATATAAACAGGGATATATGGCTTAATGTTCTGGAAAAATATTCTGCGCATAAGGAACAGATGCCATGGTCATGTATTGATTCATGCGTAACAGGAGATTTTTTCAAGAGTGAATTTGAAAAATCAAAAAACGCTGATAGAACGCCTTCATGTAAAGAAAAATGCAGTTTATGCGGTGTCTGCTCAGATAAAACGATACATTTAAATGAAGCATATAAAAAAATGTTTGTTAACCGCAACAATATAACGGTTAACAAAGAAAAAATAAATAAAAAGGATCCTTCGATCTATAGAATTGTATTCAGTTTCAGCAAGAAAGAAAGCGCTGTATTTCATGGACATTTAAGTTTAATTGAAATATTCTCACTTGCCTTCAGAAGAGCCGCTGTTAATGTTATATACACTCAAGGGTTTAACCCATTGGTTAAAATGGAATTTGCATCTCCTATATCTACCGGCATTAAAGCGGAAAATGAAATAGCTTCAGTCGACTTTTACAACGAGCCCCCTGACAGTGATTTTAGCGATAAATTAAATTCCTGTTTGCCCCATGGAATTATAATTAAAAATTACGAATGTTATTTTATAAAAAGCGGAATGAAAAAACATTCATTATCATCTTTATTATGGGGTTTCTCTTATAAAACAGATGGTGAAAAAATAGATTTTGTTAACAAAAAAAACGAGAAGGTTTACAGACAAAATTTTATTTCACGCGATATAGAAAAAAATTCTTTATTTAATATAGAAAGACATGAAGTATTGGCACGTAACCTGATCAACAATCAGGATGAATGGGCTTCATATTTTGATGTTTATAGGTTTTTATATAACAATAATTAAATACCAAAAAGAATAATTTTTATTTAAACTTGCGTGAAAACCACAATCTTTGGTAGACAGAATATACATTATGATTAGTAAAATCTATCCTATTACCCCCATTTTCCCCTTGAAATCCTGAAATGTTTATTCCTCCTGTTGGTAACTTAATGGTAATTAAAATAAAAGTAACCGTCAAAACAAGCGGTTTAAATACGTATAAAATATGAAAAAACTGAATAAAAAAATGTTAAGGGTTCAAGATAAGAAAATATTCCAGGGAAGCAGTTTTTCCCAGTCTTCGGAGAAAACGG
>Ga0209755_10000544_pt1 | contig 67893 bp, 48 predicted proteins | sample TergutCo191P1_FD_187301 | JGI IMG/M metagenome (GOLD analysis project Ga0209755, IMG submission 187301) | Cornitermes sp. P1 segment gut microbial communities from Petit-Saut dam, French Guiana - Co191P1 (SPAdes) (version 2) | ecosystem: Host-associated > Arthropoda: Insects > Digestive system...
CCTCCGCGCCGACCCTGCCGACTTCCTCAAGATTTTTCTCTGTTATGTGGTCGGCGTATTCCTCAAATGCTGCCTTGCTTTTATGTCCGGTAACGCGGCTTATCTGGTCGGCTGTCATACGGTCAGACATTCGGGCTGCGTAATAATGCCGCCATGAATGAAACACAATCCCCCTTGCTTTTACGTCTATTCCAATGTCAGCTAACGCCGCTTGTAAGCCGTCCAGTATAACGCTGCGATCAACGGGCTTGTCTGCAAGGTTGCCGAAAAAAATAAAGCCGTCCGATCCATGCGGATTTTCTCCGGCAAGCTCAATCAACTTGCCCCGTACTTCCGGCAGTAACGGAACGCGCCGCGCCTCTCCGTTTTTCGGGGCTTTCAAGCCGTCATACGCGCTCCATGAATGACGGACTCTTAAAGCGCATTCCTCGATGTCCTCTTGCTTGATCGCCAAAACTTCGCCGCTTCTCATGCCGGTAGTGCAAGCCAAGAGAGAAGCGGTATATGCTCGCTTATCTTTCCACTTCACAGCAAACAAGGCTTGCGCTTCTAACGGCGTTAATATTCCGCGCTTCTTTGCTTCCCCGGAAAAATTGACTAAGCCGACAGTCGGATCGACCGAAATAAAACCCTCTTTGAAAGCCCATGACAAACAGGTAGTGCCGACAGCCATAATTTTATTTATTGACGCAGGGGCTAATCCGTTTTCTGCAAGAGATAAAGAAAATTTCTTTAAGTCCTGCCGGGTTATATTATTAAGGCGTTTGTTTTGAAAAGCTGGCTGCCAATAACGATTTAAGCGGCTCATGCTTTCGTAACAATGCCGCTTACCGATTGAATGACCGTGCGCTACTTTCTCGCGAATGTAAGACGATGATTCATAATCCCAGAATTCTTCAAGGAATTCTAAAAATAAAATTATCCCCTTACATGGTTTTACTGCGTTTATGTCGGTAAGCTCCCGATCTTTTAATACCTGAATAATCCGCAGCGCATCATCTGAATTTAGTTCCGCCCTCCTGATTATTTTCAAGATTGTTTCAATCCCCGCGGCTGCTTCCAATGTTCGTGGCTTTTGTGCTTTGCCTGTTGGTATACCGGATTTAAGCCACTCGGCAATTATCAGCAGGGCTTCGTCTCTGCTTTTTGTTCCTGTTGATCGTGCGTTTAATTTTGTTTTTGTTTCCGGATCAACAATCTCTGCGTAAATAATTCCATTGTGTCGAATATGCGTGTAAAAACGGCGCATCACTCCTCCCTGCGTGAAAGCTTTCTACTCTTTCACTCATTCGTATTGGAGTTAAGGCGCCGGTTCTTCCGGTAGTCTTAATCTATTTCCTTACTACATAAGGATTTATCTTATAGCAAGGACAGGACTCGAACCTGCGACCTCCGGGTTATGAGCCCGACGAGCTGCCAACTGCTCTACCTTGCGCCGTATTAAAGAACATACAAATTCTATACAATTTTGTCAATAGCACGCATAAAACATGTCATGTACATTGAGATATGTAAATTCAATCATCTGAACTGCTTACGGCGTTTGACTGGGAATCGCTGCGGATAGTTAAAATCGCAGTAATTAGAGCAGAGACAGCAATTATATATGCGGCAATTGGCGGAAAGAAGCCTGGTATCGTTATCATAAAATTGTAAACACCGTGAATAGCAGTGGCAATAATAATGCGAAGAAGCGCCTGAAAGGGACTTGCACGGAACATTACGGCTGCTGCTCCTATGCGGGAACCGCAAGCACCGTGCAGAGCGGCGGTGAAAACACGTAAAAGAATAATGCTGACACCAAGACCTGAAGCAGCATAGCTTGCGTTTTCAAGGATTGAGAAGCCTAATCCGGCTATAAGGCCAACCGCGATTCCTTCATTAACATTATTAAAGGCAAGCGGCTGGATTGGGTTTTCATTATATCCGGCAACAGCTTTACCTGAAACAATGCCGCTAATAAAAAAGAAAATAAACAGCATAAAAAGACGACTTAGTTCTTCTGTAAATGCAATTCTGATAAAAAATTCAAAAAAAAGAGCTGCTCTGCCCTGCGGAACAGCCAAAAATAATAAATATTCCTGTAGAATAAGCGCCGGAAAAAAAGCGGCAGCGCCTGCAAGCAATGCAAACAAAAAACGGATAACGGAAAGATTATATTTAACTGTGCGGAGCCAGATAAACACAGCTATAACAGGAAGAGAGGAAATGAAAAACAATATAACCAAAACCCATGAGCCGTACATAACGGCAATATTAGCATATTTTCCTTTAAGTTATAATACACTGTCAGGAATTATCATCAATGGCTTCATGAATACTTTTCAATAAGTTTATCAGATAATCGGTAAAACCGCTTAAACAGTCGTTAATAAAGGATGTATCACCCGCTTTTCCTAATTCTTCCAGTTTTAGGGCTTTTTTGGATAATTCGTTCGCGCCAATAAAAGCGGACGCACTTTTAATTGCATGAATATTGGTAATAAATGCTGACAGTGTATCGGCGGACTGTGCCGTTTGCAATAACGGCAATCTCGCTTCGGTATCTTTGCAGAATATGGATAATAAATTACAATAGCCGTCTACTGTATTTTGAGTTATGATAAGACCGCTTTTTACATCAAGACCGGAAATGTTAAATAATGAAGAATTGGTATTAATAAAAGAATAGCCTTCCGCGCCTCTACTGGTTGATGACGAATACGCTCCGGTATTCTCGCTGTTTAATATTAGTTTCATCTCATGCGGTATCCAGCGATCAATTATCTCATTCAGTTTAAAAACATCAATCGGTTTTGTCAGAAAGTCGTTAAATCCTTTTTCCATAAACATTTCGCGCATCCCGATCATTGCGTTAGCCGTCAATGCAATAACAGGCAGCTTTTTTCCATTAGCGGCAGATGATAATTGTTCATTCTCCCAGTTGCGGACAAGTGCGGTTGCCTCAATGCCGTCCATGTCCGGCATCATATGATCCATAAATACAATATCGTAATCATTTTGTTTGATAAGTTTAACCGCTTCTTCGCCGGTTAAACATGTATCCACTATGGCTTTATACGGAGACAGCAATCCTTGTGCGACCTTTAGATTAGTGGGAAAATCATCTACTATAAGTAGCCGCGCCTGCGGAATGGTAAAACCGGCAATGCTTGATCCGTGCGCGGCAGAACTCATGGAATTATTTGTTGAATCTTTTACTGATGAAACCGGTTCTTCTGATTCAATTGCTTGCGGAATTCTTATAATAAATGTGCTTCCAATGCTGTATTCGCTTTCAACCGTAATTTCTCCTCCCATTACGTTACAAAGCTGCTTTGCGATCGCAAGTCCTAAACCTGTTCCTTCTATGCTCTGATTTTTTTTGAATCAAACTGAACAAATTCATCAAAAAGCCTTTTTTGATCCTCTTGTTTAATTCCTTTTCCGGTATCGTTGACTTCTGTTTTAAGCCAAATCAAATTATTAACCCTGTTGAACATCATGACAGACAGACTGATGTGTCCTTTTTCTGTATATTTTACGGCATTGGAAAGAAGATTTAGAAGTATTTGCCTGAGCCTGACTACATCGCCTATAAGACTGTTTGGAATGCTGCCGTCAACAAATATCTTAAACAGTACAGGTTTTTCAGCAAGACGCATTCTAATTATATTAACCGTATCATTGATTAGGGATGAAAGCAGGTATTTATCAGGAACAATCTCCAATTTGCCTGCTTCAATTTTTGAAAAGTCAAGAATATCATTAACAATGGAAAGAAGATTATTTCCCGCCTGTTTAATATCCAGCGCATGACCGCGCGACGTATCCGAAAGGTCCCCGCGTAGCAGAAGTTCTGTCATGCCGATAATAGCGTTCATCGGCGTTCTGATTTCATGGCTCATATTTGCAAGAAAGGATGTTTTGGATTTGCTTTCTTCGTTTGCGCGTAACCTTGCCGCAGCTTCTATTTTAATGTTGTTAATAAGGTTTTTAATGCCGTCCTGTGTCTGGCTCAGCATTCCCATCATCTCTCCGATTTCATCCTGGGAACTGACAACTATTTCGCTTGATAAATCCCCGTCTTTAATTTTCTGCAAAATCGAATGAACGTTATTTATCGGAGAACTGATGTTACGCGAAACAAAATAGACAATCAGAAGGGTTATAAGGCTGATAAAAAATGCGCTTGCAAGGATAACAAGAATCACGGTGTTTCTGGTTTTCATCGCGTTATCGCCGTCAGTGATCGTAACCACATACCACGGATCCGAGCTGCCGTCAAGAATAACCGGAAGATAATTCATGTACAAAAGTTTTCCGTCTTCCCTGAATTTTGTCCAGCCGCTGTTTCCGCTCATCATGCTTTGTATAGGTGCTTTGTAGGCGTCAGAAACCGCTATAGGAATTTCTTCCGTATTATAACCCGCGGAATTTTTCACCGTATTTCCGTCCGCGTCCCTTAATTAAGAACGGATTTTGTAAAAGTGGAATAATTATAAAGCTCATCAATAAATGTCTGATCCGGATGAGCGACAACCACGCCCTTGCCGTCAATTATAAATGAATGTGAATATTCGTCGCTGTACAAAAGTATCAGATCATGAAGTGAAGACAGCTTGATGTCAGCTCCGATAACACCGATCATCTCTCCATCATTCCACAGAGGAAAATAAATTGATGTGCAGGCCGCATCTGTACTTATTGAAACATATGTCTCGGAAATAAAAGGTTTTTTGGTTTCTTCCATATGAATAAGCCACATGCGATCCTTGCGGCTGCCAAGTTCTCCTATTGAACGACCTGTCTGCATTCATCCATTCCCTGAGCGTACAGAAGTTCAAAAAACTCATTTCTTTCAGCCGTATTAATGAATATTTCTGTCTGTACCATGGTATCCATGGAAAGGACTTCTGCGTTATGCGAAAGTCCTTCAACAAGTTTATACGCCAAATTCAGAAACGAATACAGCGACAGGGAAACATACTCGGCTTTATGTGTGTTTTCAATGACAACCTGATCTTCATAACTGCGTGAAAAAACCAATGAAAAAGCCGTAAGAACAGATGCGATAATAAGGGCAATAATCAGAATAAATGATAAAAAAAGCTTACTAAATAATGTTTTCAATCTCACACTGTTCCTTCGTAAACAAGCAGCTCCTTTGCATCAATCGTAACTGTAAGGCCGGATTCAAGATGAACCGTTGTGTGCCTTATATTGGTCAGCCAGACAAGATTGGGATTAATATCGCGCAAATCAGTGTCTGTTATTTCGGAAATTTCTTCGCATATAATTCCTTTAACCAGGCGGATGATGGGAATGTAATCCTTGGTAAGCACCTTGCATACAAGGATATCTTCGCTGTGTACTGAATCCTTTGATTGCTGATTAAGTTGAATAATTTTCTCACGGGCGTCATTCGGTGTTCGCGCGGAAATAATTCTGCCGCTCACCCGTGGAAATTCCGGATTGGAAAAACAGCCGGAAGAGGACCGCGCAAGAATTGTTCCAAGAATAATAACGCGGACAGTATTGACCATGTTCGGGCTTTGAAGAGGCAGTCCTGCGACAAGAACAATTTTATCCGGGACTTTAGCTACTCCGGATTTTAAAGCAACCTTTATCGAGTTCTGAATCATGCTTTCCGATTCATCCGCTATTGGCGCATAACAGGGAATTACTCCCCAGTAAAGCTGCATTTCGCGCAGCACGTTATCGTTTGGCGTAACTGCAAGCACGTTTTTATCCGGCCTGAATACGCTCAGAAGCCGTGCGGTGTTGCCTCCGAGTGTCGGTGTAACAATCGCTTTCGCGTTCACGGAAGCGCAAGCCTCCACTCCCGAACGCGACATTATAATGCCAAGATTTTCACCGGGATTGTGATCTTCCATAAAACATTCGTTTCTTATGCTTTCCATGCGTTCCCTGAATTCATACGAACATTCAATTGTACGCGCTATTTTATCCATCATTTTCACAGCTTCAACAGGATACGCTCCGTTAGCTGTTTCACCGGAAAGCATAACAGCATCAGTTCCGTCGAAAATCGCGTTTGCGACATCGGTAAGTTCTGCGCGTGTCGGACGCGGATTTACAATCATTGAATCAAGCATTTGCGTCGCTGTTATAACAGGTTTTCCCGCTTTTCGGCACACACTGATTATTTGCTTTTGAACAAGCGGTATTTGTTCTGTCGGAAGCTGTACGCCCAAATCCCCGCGCGCTACCATCACACCGTCTGCAATCTGAGCGATCTCCCTTATATTCTTTACTCCGTCGCCACATTCAATCTTTGCAATCACTTTTATTTTTGAATTAAGACTTTCAAGGTATTTTTTAATTTCAACAACTTCATGCGGAAAACTCAAAAAACTGGCTGCGATAAAATCAACACCCATTTTTACGCCGAATGCGATATCCTGTTTATCTTTCTCGCTAATAATAGGAAGTCTTGCGTGAATACCTAGAAGATTGACATTTTTTTTACTGCCTATTGCCGCTGTATTGTTAGCGCGGCAGTTAATAATACTGTCTGTTGCATCAAGCACTTCAAGATCCAAAAGTCCATCCGCGACAAGAATATGATGACCGTTTCTCAAATTTAAAGGCGCTTCCTTCCAGGAAATTGACATGCGCGCAGGCTTCTGTCCGTCTGCCGCCGAGGTGATACAATTATCAACAGTAACCGTTACGCGATCATCCTTATTTATGATAACCGGGATGCTTTCATTTTCAGTCATACCGGTCCGGATCTCAGGGCCCTTTGTGTCCAGAAGTATGGCGATATTCCTGCAGCTGTCATCAGACATTTCGCGCGATAATCTCCTGACCCGTTCGATAGATGTTTTATGTTCGTCATGCGAGCCGTGAGAAAAATTAAGACGCGCGATATTCATGCCGGCAAGAATGAGATCGCGGACTTTATCATCACTGAAAGATGAAGGCCCCAAAGAACACACAATTTTTGTTTTTCTGTTAAGCATAAAATTCCTCACCCGTTAATTTTTAATATTTTACTGACAGCTCACCAATCACTAATTTATTTTATGTTATTATGAAAAAAAACAAAAGAACATTAACATATTTATGCATAATTTAATTATTGTATAAATTAACCCTTTTATGTGATAAAAGTGTTAATTCTTATCGGTTTTGGGAGGGTTTTCCGGTTCACTGTACATGTTCTTGGCAAAAACAAGCGCCTGGAGAATACCAAGAATATAATTCTGTTGTTCTTCATTGAGTTTCGAGAAATCATTGCAAACTTTTTCAAGTTTTTCGTCCTGATTCATAATATCCCCCATAAACTCTCTGTATGTGAGAATATTATACTAAATTGTGAGAATTGTAAATACATATATGTTAAATTACAACATTGCATAGTGAGTACATATGTCGTATTATATTGTTATGACAATCAGTAAGCGTATAAGACATATACGCCAAACACTTAATATGTCACAAGTTGAATTCGCGAAAGCTATTTATATAAGCAATGGTTATATCGCTGAGCTTGAATGTGAACACCGTAGGGTTAATGAACGGATAATACATTTAATTTCCCTGACTTTCGGAGTTAATGAAAAATGGCTAAAAACCGGAGAAGGAGATATGTTCTTCAGGACACAGGGCGAAAGACTCCAGCGAATGATAAGTTTATTTAATGAACTACCCCCAAAGTTTCAGGATTATGTAACACAGCAGATAGAGCAATTGTTAAAAACAACAAATGACCAATGAGCAGTGATGAATGAGAAATGCAGCGTTAGGAGATAAAAAGAATATAGAAAAACTGAAAATATAGAATAGAGAGATTACATTGATTCCTTTGTATAAACTTGATAAACTGTCGCGAACACAACGGCTTCGAAAAATTACAAAATTCTTTTCCTTCGCGGAAAACAGGCTTTGTATGGCTGTTGAAAAAGGGATAGAAATTTTCAGCATCGCAGAACTTATTTTTTTTAAAGAAGCGGCGATTCTGCTTGAAAAAGACGATCTTTTTAATGGTGATGAGCGGAAAGCATTAAAAGAAGCGGCGTTCGCCTTTGAACAGGCAGTTTCAGCTAATAATGCAGAATCGTTTTCTATCACAGGGAAAAGTCTGTCAAAAGAAACGCTGCTTTCAGTAAACCTGAATGAGACTGGTCTACATGCAAATTTTCACCGCGCACTGAACAATATCAGGCACATCCTCCTTGCGCAAACAGGCAGCGATCAGGCTGATTGGGATTTTACCTGCGGTGACGGGCGGCTTGATCCGCAAAAACGGCAAATCTTTGAAGGCATGTATGTTTATATGGAAGATATCCGATCCCCGTTCAATGTCGGAGCGATGTTCAGAACCGCGGAAAGTTTCGGCGTTGAAAAAATAATTCTGTCTCTCTTATGCGCCGATCCGCGACACAGGCGGGCTGAGAGAACAGCAATGGGCTGTATTGATATTATTCCCTGGGAGAGAAATGATCTTTTTTCCCCGAAAGATTCGTCTGAAATATTAAACCGCGGTTTGCAAGACAAACTACATTGTAGTTTGCCAATCTTCGCTCTTGAAACAGGCGGCGCCCCATTGAACGAGTTTCCTTTCCCGCGCCGGGGTATTTTGATAACCGGCTCCGAAGAATTGGGAGTAAGTCCCCGCGCTCTGGCGGCGGCGGACGCATCGCTTGGCAGGGTAACAATTCCCTGCTACGGCACAAAGGCATCTTTAAATGTGTCGGTAGCATTTGGGATTGCGGTACAGGCATGGGCGCAAAAAATTTTTGAAAAATGTTGATTTAAGTCAAAAATAATTGAGGCTGTTCTAAAACTATTTGTAAAATTTATAACATAACCACAATTTAATAGACATCAGTCATTATCTGACTTTTAAATTAATTACTTTTAATCCTTAAAATTTCCGCACCGCGAGTATTTTTCAGGGCTTTTTTCGCGTTTTTAAAATTATCATACACTCCAATAATGGATTGCTGCTTTATTATAAAGATTTTTTCTCCGTGCATCTGATACAATAAAGCCATATTGTTCGAAAAGAAGCCAGAATTTTTATCCATACTTAGAATTTAGTAAATTCAAGTTGATAAGGCAAGTCTTTTTTACAATATTTTGTACTTTTGAAGCAAAAGACATCATTTTTGCCGCTGTATAAAAAAGGATACATGAAGTAACAGCCGACGTTCACCCTTTTGGCGGCAATTTTAAAGCAAGCTTAATATCATGCAAAAGGCGCCGGTTAAGAACTGCGAAAGCGGCCTAAAAGAATGATTAAATTGAACATTTTCTAAAACTTGCCTGGTTTAGGAATATATTCTCATGACAGTTCAATTTTAGGGTATTTTCCTGCGCTGTTCATTGTTATTCTGATACAAAGTTCCTGCCTTGACCTATATACCACTATAGCCCATAGTGAAACTACACTTTAGCCTATAGTAATATATCACTATAGGCTATAGTGACAGCTTACTATAGGCTGAGTGATGAACCTAGTCCAAGGCTGAATAAGACGCCTGACAGCGCTTAAACTGTCCGTTGTATCAGCCAAGTCTTGACGCGAGTTCCATACAGGCGCGCGGACAGGTTCCTTTGTCTAAAATACTACTGCTTTGTCCACGTATTACTGCCGGAAGGCCGAGTATACGTTCCTATACCACCTGAAAGGTATTTAGCCTGTAAATCGCCGGGGAAATTAATACCGTAATATGGAGCGGAAGTAATCGTACCTTCGAATTTTACGCTGACAAGACCAGTGCTTCCGCGGAACGCATCTGTCCCGATAGTGGTAACGCTGGCGGGGATTGTTATGTTTGTAAGATTGCTGCAGTCTCTGAACGCATAGGTGCCGATTTCAGTAACTCCTGCCGGGATTGTTACGCTTGTAAGACCTATGCAGCCCCAGAATGTACCGTAGCTAATGGAAGCAACACCTGCGGGAATTGTTATGCTTGTTAGGCTGCTGCAGTCGGCGAACGCCACTTGGTCAATGGAAGTAACACTGTAGGGTATTGTTACACTTGTAAGGCTGCTGCACCCATTGAACGCACCATTGCCGATAGAAGTAACGCCTGCGGGGATTGTCACGCTTGTAAGGCTGCTGCATTCATAGAACGCAGTATTGCCTATAGAAGTAACACCTGACGGAATTATTATACCTGTAAGTCCGGTACATTCGATGAACGCACTATCGCCTATTGATGTAACGCCTTCAGGTATTGTAAAGACTCCTGTAAGGCCGCCGCATCTTGCAAACGCACCCTGGCCGATAGAAGTAACGCTCGCGGGGATTGTAATACTTGTAAGACCGCTGCATTTGTTGAACGCATAACTGCCGATAGAAGTTACGCCCGAGGGGATTATTATGCCTGTGAGGCCGGAGCAGTTATCGAACACCCTAAGGCCGATAGAGGTAACACTGGAGGGAATTGTAAGTGTACCTGTAATGCCGCTGCAGCCGGAGAACGCCCAATCGCCGATGGAAGTAACACTGTTGGGGATGGTAACGCTTGTAATGCCGCTGCAGTCCAGGAACGCAGTATAGCCGATAGAAGTAACAGGTTTTCCGTTATAAGATGCAGGGATAACTACCGCTCCTGTAGATACTGTACCTTTAGAAACTTCATACTCTGTATTATTTTTTATCAGTGTGTACGAAAGGCCCGGAGTGCCTGACGGATTAGCAGGGTTTACCGGATCAGGAGTAAATACAACTGGTGTACCTATTACTGTAGGCGCTTCTCCTCCAATCCATGTTATTGTACCGCTTGTAATGCTTGCCAGTTTATTTCCTGAGGACGTAACAGATACCGTTACTGTGAATGTCTCAACCGCATTGTAGGGTTTTAACGTCATTGTACCTGAGGAATAGGATGAAACCGTACCTGTGCTTTTTTTTCCGCTTGTATGTGTAAGCTCGTAGGAGTCTCCGTTTCTCGGTGTATATACCGCCCTGCCTGTATCATTAGTAATTGTAAGGCCATAATCGCCGCCTGTATACGTAACAGTCTGCGGATTACTAGAAACCTGTTGTCCAGGATCTCCGCCACCGCAAGAGGTGAACGCAGACATGATTACCAAAGCAACTGCGGCGATTCCGATTAGTTTGAATACCTTTTTCATACAATGCTCCTTATACTTCTTTTATTTTAACCCTATGATACATATTAACGAAAGAATATTTTCTCGTAACATGTATCAGATTGGTATGTCAATATTCCATTTGTATATGTTTTTACACGTATTTCCAAAATTGAAGCGGAATTATTTAAAATCTCATATGACTCGTATTCATTATTCGAAGGAGTTGATGCATCTTCACGATTGTATAATGAAAAAACTGGTAATTTTTCACGAATTACCGGATCATCTGGATAGATGTATGTCAAAGTACTATTTAACATGCCGCTATCTACCCTATAAGATTTTTGTTCCAACATTCTAGAAGTGCTTATTCCCCGTAATGAAATAGTATCATATGTAATTAAAGAAGTATAATTACCAGAATCAGGAGTATAATGAATCTTGTATGTTTTCACTCCGTTAACATCATTTATTAACTCATGTGATGATTCACTATCATTATATGAGTAAGATATTACAGGCTCTCCATCATTAACTGTTTTGGTTGTTTTAGAATTATATTTTTGATTATTGCCCAATAGAAACCCGCTTGAATTATTAAAACTAGTTAATAACACAGATATTTCATATTCAGTTTTTGTATGTGTTGATGAATTATATTGATGTGAAGAAGGATTCTCATAAATAATATCAGAAGTTATTATTGAATTTAATTTTCTTTCATAAATTGATGTTGTTTGTCTAGCATCACCAAAAATACCAACTTTAATATTATGCCAAGAACCTGATGATGAGCTTGCAGTAGTTGTTGTTGTCAAAAAGGGACCTAAATTAGGATTATTACCATAGTAACTAACTGTTGTGGGTATAGAGTAATCTATAATTGTACTAAAAATTTCATATTCAAAATTATCCCATGTAATAAACTTGATAATGTTATAGCTATTAACAGTTTCATTATTGACAAGACCTGCTGTGCCGTCAGAAACATTGTAATTTATTATTCTTGTACTCAGCCATTGAAAATCTGGAATATTTTCATTAACAGGGTTTGGCGGATTTTGTGGTGTGTTTACAGTCGTACCGTTGCCATGCGTTGTTGTTGTTGTGTTACTCCATGTTATGATACCGGAAATAGCGGTTATGTTATTATTTGTTATAGAAATTGAAAATACCGGAGCTGAACCATTAGGTTTTAAAATTAACGTACTACTTGCTGCTTGTATTGTGCCTGAGTTTGTTAAATTGCCTTTTTTTAGAACATAGCCGTCACCCTGTTGCGGTGCATAAGACGCTCTAGCAGGGCCTGAGACAGTTAATGTATATTGTTCGCCTTCTATATTACCTGAGTATGTTACCGAATCTGAGTATGTTCCTATACCTGGATTACCAGTGCCAGAACTGCCGGTACCAAAAATAGTTGTAGAATTATCACTCCATGTTAATGTTATATTACCTGTAATTGCTGAAATATTATTCCCTTGAATAGATATTGTAAAAGTATGTGTCGAACTATTAGGTTTTAAAGTCAATGTACTGCCGGAAGTTTGAACCGTACCTGAGTTTGTTAAATTGCCTTTTTTTAAAATATAACTGTCACCTTGTTGCGGTGCATAAGACGCTCTAGCCGGGCCTGAGACAGTTAATGTATATTGTTCGCCTTCTATATTACCTGAGTATGTTACAAAGTTTGCAGTACCTCCGCCTCCGCTTGACGGTTCGGCGCAGGAAGCGAAGAAAAACCCGATTACCGCCGCAAGGATAATAATTCCCATCGTTCTCTTTTTGTTTTTCATAATACGCACCCTCTTTTAATTTGTTTTCGTATAAAAGCGTCTGTATTGCTTTAATGGTCTTATTCCGCTTTCACCCTCTTTATTATAGCCAATATAATAGGTGTATAATGCCAAATATTATAGGTTGTTGTCAATACTATTAGGTTTGTTTTAGATAAATATTAGGTTGTTTGATGACAAATATAAAAATGCATTTGGGTTCAAATATCAAGAAATACAGAATCATGAACGGTATTTCGCAGATAAAACTGGCGGAAACGGTCGATATGGCTGTAAATTACCTTGGTTTAATAGAAAACGGCAGGAAATTCCCTTCCGCCAAAATGATAGAACGCATAGCAGACGCTTTAAAAATGGATTCAATAGATCTTTTTGTTTTATCTCCCATTGAGCAGAATTGGAAGGAAAACATACTGCTAAAAATGAAAACCCTGATTGAAATAGAAATAAAATCACTGCGGTAATAATAGCGGAAAATTCTTCAGCATGTACCGGAATTAACGGTATGAATACATGTTTTAAAAAGTTGACAGAATCTTATTCCCCTCATAAAATAATCGTATGAATATATCCACATATACAGTTAAACCAAAACTTCCTCCGGTTTTGAAGCCTTTAGAGGAGATTGCCCACAATCTCTGGTTATCATGGAATTATGACGCGGTTCAGCTTTTTATCAGACTGGATTATGAATGCTGGCTGGAGTCTCATCAAAGCCCTGTGCGGACTTTGGGGATGGTAAGCCAGGAACGGCTCGCGCAGACTGCAAAGGACGATTCTTATCTTGCGGCGCTTAAAGAAGTTTACGGGCGGTTCCAGCAGTATAAAAAGAGGGAAACATGGTACCGCGGCAACCATAAAGACGTAGTGGCTTATTTCTCAATGGAATACGGAATGGACGCCTCTCTTCCCATTTATTCAGGCGGTCTTGGAATCCTCTCCGGAGATCACATGAAAACATCCTCTGATATGGATTTGCCTCTTGTCGGAATCGGGCTGTTGTACAGGCAGGGGTATTTTAAGCAGATGCTTAATGCCGACGGTTACCAGCAGGAAAGTTATCCCGAAAACGACTGGTACAATATGCCGGTAGAGAGGAGGAACGGCAGAGACGGGCAGCCGATTAAGATTACCGTTGATTTAGCGGGAAAGCAGGCTGTCGCCCAGATTTGGGAAGTTAAAGTCGGCCGCGCCTCGCTGTATTTACTGGACACTAATATAGATGAAAACACGCAGGATATCCGCAATATTACCGCCGCTTTGTACGGCGGCGATAAAGAGACCCGCATGCAGCAGGAGATTTTGCTCGGCATAGGCGGTATACGCGCCCTGCGCGCCCTGGGAATTAACCCGGCGGCTACCCACATGAACGAAGGGCATTCGGCGTTTCTTGGGCTGGAACGCGTACGCGAAATAATGGGCGAGAGGAGCTTCACTTTTGAGGAAGCCCGCGAGGCGATATGGCCTACAAATATTTTTACTACCCATACGCCGGTTCCGGCAGGCAATGAACGTTTCGACATACCGATGATGGAGAAATATTTCAGCAGCTGGCCCCAGGTTCTCGGCATTTCCTGGAATGATTTTATCGGTCTTGGAAGAATCAATACCGGCGATGATCGCGAAACCTTCTGTATGACGGTTCTTGCCCTTAAAATGGCGGCATATGCCAACGGTGTCGCGAAACTGCACGGGGTTGTATCGCGCGATATGTGGAAAGGACTGTGGCCGGGGCTTCCTTTGAACGAAATACCAATCGGGCATGTTACAAACGGCGTTCATACGCGGACATGGGTTTCCTCCGGTATGCTCGATCTTCTGGACCGCTATTTCGGGCCTCAGTTTGAAGACAAGCCTACAGAGCTTTCAATCTGGGAGCGTATGGATCGTATCTCCGACGAAGAACTGTGGCGTACGCATGAACGCCGCAGGGAACGGCTTGTAGCCTTTGCGCGGGAACGAATCCGCGAACAGTATAAACGCACCGGCGCTGTGGAGCGGAGAATCCGCCAGGCGGAAGATGTTCTTTCTCCTTACGCGTTAACCCTTTGTTTCGCGCGCAGGTTTGCTACCTATAAACGCGGGAATCTGCTGCTTCGTGATCCTGAACGCCTGCTGCGCCTTGTAAGGGATAATGACAGGCCCATCCAATTGATTTTCGCGGGAAAGGCTCATCCTCATGATATGCCCGGCAAGGAGCTTATACGCGAAATAATTCACTTTGCCGACAAGTACGATGTTTCAAGCCGGATTGTGTTTGTTGAAAACTACGACATGAGCGTCGCAAAATACTTAACTTCAGGCGGAGATGTGTGGCTGAACACTCCGCGCCGTCCGATGGAAGCGTCCGGCACCAGCGGCATGAAAGCCGCCATGAACGGTGTTCTTAACTGTTCAATCCTGGACGGCTGGTGGGACGAAGCGTACAATCCCGAAGTAGGATGGGCAATCGGCCACGGTGAACAGTATAATGATGAAAAACTCCAGGATGATATCGAAAGCAAGGCATTGTACGATCTCCTGGAACGGGAAATAATTCCGATGTTCTACGACAGGGGACGGGACGGTCTTCCGCGCCAATGGATAAAAATGATGAAAGACTGCATGATGAAGATTGGGCAGTCAATGTCCAGCCACCGGATGCTCATGGATTACTCCAATCAGTTTTATTTTCCCGCGCTCAAGAATTACAGGCGTTTTAACAGGGATGATTATGCCGAAGCGAAATCTCTTGCGGCATATTTTAATAAACTGCAACAGTCGTGGAACAGCCTGAAAATTGTCAGAATAGAGTCCAACGCAAAACATGTTATGCAGCGCGGCGATATGCTTACGGTTACCGCATACCTTGATCTCGGCGGTATCTCACCCAACGAACTGCAGGTTGAGCTGTATCACGGCACAATATCGAACCAGACCAGCGGCATAAATTCAAGCGAAGCGAAAAAAGCGGAAATGAAATGGATCAGGAACGAAGACAATTTAAATCTGTACCAGATTCGCGTTGAATGTACTGATACCGGCATGCAGGGCCACACAGTCCGCATTATGCCTAAGCATGAAGCTCTGGTTCATCCGTACAGGTGCGGATTAATTAAGTGGGCATAGATTAAAGAACATAAGGCAGTAACCTTGAAAACCTGCCAATAATTAAAACAAGGAGCTCTCTATGTCAAATCAGCCTTCCTCTTTCCGTTACCTTGATGTGATTGCGTCGTTTTTTGTCAGTATTCTGATTGTCAGTAATGTTGCCTCTTCCGCGAAAATTGCCGACATGGGTATTTCGCTCTTTTCGATTCCGCTTGTTTTTGACGGCGGTACGCTCTTGTTTCCCTTTGTTTATATACTTGGAGATGTTTTAACCGAGGTCTACGGTTTTAAAACAGCAAGACGCGTTATCTGGACAGGATTTGCGGCTATGGTTTTGACTGCGCTCGTTTTCTTTGTACTGGGAGTGCTGCCGCCGGAATCTTTCTGGGAAGCCGAAGTCGGCAGTGAAGCGTATAACGCGGTGCTCGGCGGAATGAGTTACGGCGGCATAGTGCTTGCGAGCCTTGCAGCGTATCTTGCCGGTGAGTTTTCCAATGCCGCAATTCTTTCAAAACTGAAGGTAAAAACGCGGGGGCGCTTTCTTTGGGTGCGCACTATCGGTTCGTCTCTTGTCGGCCAGTTTCTGGATACGACGATTTTTGTTCTGATAGCAAGCGCCGCCGGAGTCTTTGGATGGGAAATTTTCTGGAGCCTTGTAATAACGAATTATATCCTTAAATGCGGAACTGAAGCTATTATGACTCCTTTTACATATTTAACGGCGCGGTTTTTAAAAAAGAAAGAAGGGATAGATGTTTTTGACGCTTAGGTATTTTATTCGCGCCGGGGTTCTTCATTCTCCGCTTAGTATTTCGTAAAGCCTATCCAGATCTTCCATGGAATAGTAATCAATAAGGATGCGGCCTTTTTTCAAGTCGCCGTCAATAACAACTTTTGTTCCAAGCCTGGCGAAGAATTTTTCTGTCATGTCAGATATTTCAGGCGGCGGCTGTTTGTTTTTCTTTACAAATGATGTTTTCTCTTTTCCCTTTCCTTCGCCGGCATTCAGCGCAGATGCCCTCTTTTCCGCTTCCCTGACAGAAACTTCATTTGCGAGTATTTCCCTGTAGAGTTTTTCCCTTGCCGCCGCATTGTTAACAGAAAGAAGAGCCCTCGCGTGCCCTGAACTTACTTTTCCATCTTCTATGCTTTTCTGCATTTCCACGGGCAGCCTTAAAAGACGGAGCGCGTTTGCGACAGTGGAACGGTTTTTCCCCATTCTGACCGCAAGATCTTCCTGGGATAGATTTGAAAAGTCCATAAGGTTTTTATAAGCGGCAGCTTCTTCAATCGGGTTTAAAGCGCTTCGCTGAATATTTTCGATTAACGAGACTTCCAAACGTTTTTGATCCGTATAATCGCGAATGATAACAGGAACTGTACTGAGTCCTGCGAGTTTTGCGGCGCGGGTTCTTCGCTCTCCGGCGATTATAATGTAATCGCCGTCTCCGGTATCTGCCGCGATTATCGGCTGTATTATTCCGTACGTTTTAATTGATTCGGCCATTTCCTGAAGTTCGGTCTCATCAAAGTTTTTACGGGGTTGGCCGGGATTAGCGGTAAGCTTATCAACAGGCAACTGGACAACATTTTGAGAGTTACTTTTCTTTACTGTTATGGAATCAGTATGCGAAGCGTTTTCATTTGGATTGCTGTTTAAAATACTCTGCTTTTCATCCTCTTTATCAGCGCTGCCTTTATTAACTGAAGTATTATCATCTTCTGCATTGTCATTGTTATCCAGCAGAGCATTAAGGCCTCTTCCAAGACCGATTCTACGCGCCATTCATTCCTCCTGTCCTTCGAAGTACTTCCAGAGCAAGCGCATGATATGCTCTTGCGCCTGGACATTGCTTGTCGTAAAGGGAAATCGGCATTCCATAAGACGGCGCTTCTGAAAGCCTTATATTGCGCGGAATGATTGTATTTAAAACCTTGTCTTTATATGTTGCGCTGATAAGTTTAATTACATCATTGGCGAGGCGTGTCCGGGGATCGTACATTGTAAAGAAAATACCGCCGACTTTTAGGGAAGGGTTCAGGCTTTCCTGTATGAGATTTGTTGTATGCAGCAGCTGTTTGAGTCCTTCCATGGCGAAATATTCGCATTGCATGGGAATAAAAACCAGGTTACCTGCCGCAAGACCGTTCATTGTAAGCTGGCCCAGGCTTGGGGGACAGTCGATTAAAACAAAATCGTATTTATCTCTTATCGGAGCAAGCGCTTTTTTCAGAAAAAAGTTGCGTTCTCTTTGATCGATAAGTTCAACAGCTGCGCCGGAAAGGTCGGGGCTGGCTGGAATAACATCAAGGTTCACAGTCCCTGTCTTTTTAATAACATTTTCCGGAGAAGCGGAACCCGAGAGCAGTTCATAAATACCGGGTGTAGGCGGATTGATTCCGATGCCGCTTGTCAGGTTTGCCTGAGCGTCAAAATCAACCAAAAGTACGGATTTTCCGGCTTCGGCCATAAATGCGCCGATATTAATAGCTGAGGTAGTTTTTCCAACACCGCCTTTTTGATTGACAAAGACACAAATCAATCCCATGGGTATAATGTAACAAATTAGGTAATGTCAAGCAATAGTACGGAGACAGCATGGATTTTGTGGCCATTGATTTTGAAACAGCCATTTATTCTCAGGAAAGCGCCTGCTCTGTGGGTCTTGTCAAATTCACTGACGGAAAGGCTGTTGATACCTTCTATTCCCTCATTCGGCCGCCTAAACTGTATATTCGCCCGGATTTTACCGATATTCACGGTTTGACTATAGATGATGTAAAAGACGCTCCCGGTTTTAACGAGATTTGGGACAGCGGCATTAAACCTTTTATCGGTGATTTTCCGTTAGCCGCTCATAACGCTCAGTTTGATATGGGAGTGCTTCAGGCAGTCCTGCGCTGGTATGAGCTTGATGTTCCCAGATTATCTTATTTTTGTACCTGCCGTCTTGCCCGCCGCAGCTGGCCGCAGTTAAAGTCGCACGCGCTGACTAACCTTGCGAAACATTTTGGTATTATTTACGAAGCTCATAACGCTCTTGATGACGCGATGACTTGCGGAAAATTGGTGCTGATGTCCTGTGAAAAATACGGCAGTAGAGATTTACCGCAGCTGCTCTCGCGCACTGGTGTAAGAATGGACGTGATCAATGGAGAATAGAAATATATCCGACAATAAGATACAATATATGAAATAACACCATAACTGGTTTAAGCCCTGTTGCCCAAAGGAGTATGTATTAATGAGCGATTCTGTAAAATCGGATGATATTCCAATCAGTTCAGTGGATTCTCCGTCTGTTGTGCTGGAGCTTATCCATCAGCTCAAAATAAAAGACGTAATGACTACTGCGGTTCTTTCCGGTAATAAAAAACAGACAATGAGGCACATTCAGGCATTATTGCGGGAAAATAAAGTAGCGGGCATTCCCATTATTGAAGATAGCAAATTGATAGGAATTGTCTCTACCGAAGATATTATTAACGCGCTTGACAACGGATATATTGATGCCCTGGTAGAAGATAAAATGACAAAAAATATTATTCATTTACAGGATGATATGCCTGTTTCATTCGCGATTTCATATATAAATAAATACAGATACGGCCGGTTTCCCGTTCTTAACAAGAATAATGAACTGGTCGGTATTCTTACATCATCTGATGTAATAAGGAGTTTGTTAATCGAGATGAACCGCGAAGTACTGCGGCTTGAGAAGCTGCATAAAGATTCGGTTGAGACCGCTCATTCATTATATTCTGAAATGGAGTTTACAACTGCGCATTATAATTTTGAAACAGCCGGAAGAGCTTCCACTGAAATCAAGAAAGCTCTTAAACAAAGAAGCTTTGATCCAAAACTAATAAGACGCGTTGCCATTGCATGTTATGAACTGGAGATAAATCAGGTTGTTCATTCCAACGGCGGTACTATGCGCTGTTCAATTTATCCTGACAGGGTAATAATTGTCGCCGCGGATACAGGCCCCGGCATTGAAGACGTGAATCAGGCGCTTAAGGAAGGTTATTCTACTGCTAATGAATATATCCGCTCCCTCGGCTTCGGCGCCGGAATGGGTCTTGCCAACACAAAGCGGGTCTCCGATGAGTTTACGATTAATTCAGAATTGGGTAAAGGGACTACTGTCCGTTCTGTTGTGTTTGTGAACTCTGAAAAAGACGAAACATAAGTTTTATAAACTTTAGTTTTTACAGGGAGAGTGATATGAAAATTTCGGAAATTGCCGCCGCCATTAACGCCGAAATCTGTCAGAATGAATTTGAAGACACCGATGTTTCATGCGCGTATACATCAGACCTTCTTTCCGACGTGATAGCGAACGCGAAGGACGGAGGCGCGCTTATCACCATTCAGGCGCACAAGAATACTGTCGCCGTAGCAACGCTTGTTAATATTTCTGTTATCGTTATTTGCAATTCGCGCCCGCTGCCTGATGACATGCTGGAAGCGGCAGCGGATGAAGGCATCGCTGTAATCTGCACAAATGAAAATCAGTTTACTGTTTCCGGAAAGCTATGGGAATTATTTAAGGGAACCTCAAAAAACTAAAAGTTTTTCCCGGTTCCCGGTTTAAATCATCAATAGAGGTTATCATGCTTGCTGATCTGCATAACCACTCCTGCCTTTCTCCGTGCGGTTCGCTTGATCTTTCTCCCAAAACCCTTCTTGAATTTGGAGCTGCAAGGGGACTTAAGCTGATGGCTCTTACCGATCACAACTCAAGCCTGAACTGCCCGGCTTTCGCGAAACTTAGTTCCCAGTACGATATTATTCCCATCTTTGGAATGGAAGCATGCACTACGGAAGAAATCCATATCCTCTGTCTTTTTGTAAATCTGGACGCATGTATGGCTTTCAGCGATTACGCCTACTCGATACTTACGCCCTTTATGAATGACCCGGAAAAAACAGGCGATCAGATCTATGTTGATGAAGACGAAAACATAGAAGGCGAAGTTGATTATTACCTGATTAACCCCATCGATCTTTCCGTTGACACTATCGGCGGGAAAGTAAGCGAGTACGGCGGCATTGTAATTCCTGCTCATGCAGACCGGCTTGCCTTTTCAATGACGAGCCAGCTCGGTGTTGTTGTAGAAGGTACATGGACAGCTATAGAATGCGTCCGTATTCCGCCGGTTGTAAACGGTTCGCCCTTGAACACATACCATTACCCGCTTATAACATCCTCGGATGCGCACTATTGTGAGCATGTAGCGCGCCGTCCTTTTAACCTTGATGTAACCGCCAAAGAACTGCTTTCCGGCGGCAAGAAAAAGGCAGGTGCATATACCGAGGCCAATATGGAATCATTTAAAAACGCGCTGGCAAAAAGACCGGTATATCAGCCGTATACACTGCCTTTCACATAATTTAAGGAGAGATAATGAGATTTTTATCAGGTTCAATGCCGATAACAGCCATTTTTATTATTTCCGCTCTTGTTTTTCCAACTGCCGTGCTTTACGCCGCGCCTCTTGAATACGGCTATTCCCTCGCGCCCGGAGCAGCGTATTCGGAAGAAGAAAGAGCTTATGTCTTTTCTGATTTACGGCAAAGAGTAGTTAACGCCGCTGTTCGCTATCTGGGCACTCCGTACCTTTACGGAGGCGCTACCGCAGGCGGACTTGACTGTTCCGGCCTTCTTGGCCTTACCTTTAACGACGCGCTTGGAGTCGCATTACCCCGTTCAGCTTCCGCCATTTATACATGGACCGAAAGAGTCGCAATGGAGAACGCGCAAAGCGGGGATTTATTATTTTTTAACACCGGCGCAGGTCAGGATATCAACCATGTCGCGCTGTATCTTGGAAACGGGCGCTTTATTCATTCTGCTTCTTCAGGGCCGGAGACCGGAGTCATTTATTCAAGCCTTGATGAGCTTTACTGGAACAATTGCCTCGCGGGAGCAGGCCGTGTGTTCCCCTGAATGTTAAAATAATAACAGGTATGATCAAATCAGTTTTTCATTCTATAAGATACCCGCTTTTTTTAAAACTGTCCTTATGAGGGATTGTGTCCAGCCTTGACAGAAGATCGCGTCAAGGCCTGGTGGACGAACGCGTCAAGGCTTGGCGGATGATCGCGTCAAGGCTTAACGAGGTACATATTAAGCAAGATTTTTACGCATATAACACACATATGCTATACTTACCCTCAGTAACAGGAGGAAATTCCATGCTGGATAATTTACTTGGCGCGCACAAAAGCGCGTTTACCGGTTATACCGAGCTGCGGGCGCAGATTAACACGACAAGGAATGTATCTTTCCTTGCGGGGAATATGGTAGGGAACTCGCAAAGCAGCGAAGGCGGCGTATCCGCGCGAGTTTATAAGGGAGGCACATACGGATTTGCTTCAGGGGCGGAGTATTCAAACGACAGCATTAAAAATGTTCTTGCTGCAGCCGGAAGCAACGCCGCCTTTATGGACAAGCATGTAAATAAAAATCTTCCGCCGCTTCCTCATGTAGAAGGCGGCAGGGTTGAGCTGACAACAAAAGCGGAAAATAATATTCCTCAAAGTAAATTGATTGATTATACAAGGACGCTGGACAACCTTGTCGCTGACAGATATAAAAAATTGCTCAGCCGCACTGTTGTTGCGAACTGTCTTGATATTGAAAAACTTCTGGCTGTAAGCGACGGCGCGGACAGCCATTTTTATCAGCCGCGGAGCATGATCTATGTAGTACTAACCGCTGAAACAGATGACGGCGTTCCTGTGGAGCTTTTTAAAGTTTTTGGCGGCTTCGGTCAGTTTGACACTCACTTCTCTGACCCGGCCCTTCTTACGGCGGAGCTTGACAATCTTTATGATTCACTAATGCATAAACGTGAAGGAGTGTATTCAAAAGCGGGATTGTGCAAGTGTATAATGCATCCCGATCTCGCAGGCATTCTTGCGCATGAGGCGGTCGGCCACACAGTAGAAGCCGATTGTGTTTTGGGCGGCTCTGTCGCAGGGCACAATCTCGGCAAACAGGTAGCAAGCGAACTTATTACGATGGTTGATTTTGCTCACACAGTTTTTGGAAAACCTTGCCCGCTTCCCGTTTATGTTGATGATGAAGGAACCATCGCGCAGGATGTGGTTTTAATAGAGAAAGGAATTTTAAGAAGTTTCATGCACTCAAAAGAAAGCGCGCAGCATTTTAACACGCAGCCTCAGGGCAATGCCCGCGCTTTTAAATTTTCCGATGAGCCTCTCATCCGAATGCGCAATACAGCAATTCTTCCCGGAACAAGCAAGCTTGATGATATGATCGCAAGCATCGACGACGGCTACTATCTTGTAAAAACCGGAAACGGCCAGGCTGACACTACGGGTGAGTTTATGTTCTCAGTAGGTCTCGGATACGAAATCAAAAACGGAAAACTTGGCAAGGCAATCCACGAGACAACAATCTCAGGAGTCGCCTTTGAAATGCTTAAAACAGTTGACATGGTTTCCGATGATATGGTTTGGGACTGTGCCGGTTTCTGCGGAAAAAAGCAGTCGATGACTGTAGGCATGGGCGGTCCCGCCATTCGCTGCGATATCAATATAGGAGGCAGGTAGATGACACGCCAGAAAATTGCCGATTACGTTCTTGATTCACTTAAAAAAACGGGTGCGGACAAAGCCGCCTGCTGGGTAAGCACGGGACAAAAAGACGAGTTTAATGTCGAAGCGAATAAGTTTACACTGATGCGTACGCTTTTCAATGATGAGCTGATCCTTAAAGCGATCAAGGATAATAAAAAAGGACTGACAAAAATTAACAAACTTGACAAGCTTTCAATTGACAAGGCGGTTGAAGACTGCGTATCGCTCGCGTCTTCGGCACTGCCGGAGCCCGCTGAAGATATTGCAGAAAAGATCGATAATAAATCCTTTGATCAAAGCATTGGCGGCAGCGATATGGATAAGCTTTTTTCCCGAACCAAAGATTTTCTGGAGCAGATCAAAGACGAGTATCCAAAAATAGTCCTTGAGGGTATGGTAACAGAGTTTAATACCGGGAAATCGGTTTATTTAAATACCAACGGAGTTGAGTTTAATACAAACACTGAGTATTACCAGATACAAACAATGTTTTCGGCAAAGGACGGAGAAAAATCATCATCATTTAACGGTTACGCCGCGCGCCTTGATTCTCTTTCAAAGCCGGTTATGGACCTGGATATGCACCGTACGCTTCTTTCCGATTCGGTACAGTCTCTAGATCCGCGGATGGTAGAAGAGAAATTTACAGGCAAGGTAATTGTAACGCCGGCCTGTGACGACATGATCTGGCAGACTATAATCGGCTGCTTTCTTTCGGAAATGTCCCTGATAGACGGAACCAGCCGCTGGAAGGACGCGCTCGGTGCAAAAGTCGCAGATTCCAATTTGACATTCCGCACTTCCCCGCTCAATCCAAAAATAATCGCTGGCGAGCGTTTTACCCCGGACGGATATGAAAGCAAGGACGCTGATTTTATCCGAAACGGAATACTTAAATCTTTTGCGCTTTCTCTTTACGGTTCGCGCAAAACGGGAAAGCCGCGCGCGTTTAACTCCGCCGCAGGCAGCATTGAAGTCGAGCCCGGTAACACGCCGCTTGACGAAATGATTAAAGGAATAGATCGCGGCATTCTTCTTAACCGTTTTTCAGGCGGAATGCCGGGGCCAAGCGGCGATGTTTCCGGAGTCGCGAAGAACAGCTTTCTTATTGAAAACGGCAGAATCGCAGGCGCGTTAAAAGAGACAATGGTATCATTTAATATCATCGATATTTTACAAAAGATTGACATTTCCAGGGAAATTAGCTGCAACGGTATTAATATGCTGCCCTGGTGCTGTTTCGGCGGAGTTACGATTTCCGGCGCACAATGACACTGTCCATTACAGCGGTTTATGATACAATTTCCTTTTATGGGAAACAAGTTAAAAGCAAAACTCTGCTACGCAAGCGGAGACATTTACGGCGGCGGAGCTTTCATGATTTTCAGCCTGCTGTTCATGAATTTTCTGGTGCTGGTTGAAGGTCTTCCTGTCGTTGCGACTACTATAATTATTTTTATCGGACGATTGTGGGACGCGGTCACAGACTCAATAATGGGGCGGATATCCGATGTTACGCGCTCAAGATTCGGAAGGCGGCGCGTTTATTTTTTAATCGGGATAATTCCTGTTTTTCTTTCCTTTTTCATGCTTTTTTATTCCTTTGGGATTCAAAGCGAGACGGGGAAAATTGTTTATTACACTCTTTCCTATATGCTCTTCGGAACTGTGTTCAGCATAGTCATGGTGCCGTATAACGCCATTCTGTCTGACATGACTTCTGATTATAACGAGCGTACCAGTTTTACTACAATCAGAATGATTTGCTCAGGCGGTGCCGCGCTTATTTGCGCTGTAGTACCGAGTATCGTTATTAAAACATTCGGCGCTGACGCAATCGGGCCTTCGCAGATACCGGGTTACATTATTATGTCTCTTATATTCGGGGTTTTTTTCGGTTTGTGCTGGCTTCTGGTTTTTTTCGGAACATGGGAGAAAAAGGATCTTCCTGAACCTGAAAAAATTCCTTTAAAAAACTGGCTGACTGTTTTCTCAAATAAAGCGTATAAGAATTTCCTGGGGATATTTCTTTCTTTTCAAATAGCGGTTGATCTTGTACTCGCTCTATTTATTTTTTATGTAGATATTGTTGTTCTTCAGTATCAAAATTATGAGCTCATTGTCGGTACTCTTTTGGTCTGTTCAATGCTGCTTATGGTGCTGCAGGGAAGGATTGCTGAAAAAAAAGGAAAGGCATTCCCGCTTTACATCGGCATCCCTGTGTGGATGGTTTCCTCTCTTGTATTCATCTGGCTTGGTCCAGGCGTTCACACCGCTGTTCTCTGCGCTTTGGCGGCTCTTATAGCAGTCGGTTCTTCCGCCGGCAATCTTTCTACATGGTCGATGCTCGCCGACATTTATGATATCGACGAAATCCGCACAGGCAAGCGCAGGGAAGGATTGTATGCCGGAATGACAACATTCCTGCGAAAGTTCGCAAGCGGCGCGGCTGTTCTCCTTATGGGATTCGGGCTTCAGGCAATGGGTTTCGATCAGAATGAGTATTCCGTTTTAAAAGCCGGTATGAACAATTTCGATCCGGCCTCTTATGCCCAAAGCGGCGTTGTAACAGGCATCAAATGGATGTTTGTTCTTATTCCATTCATCCTTCTTGCGTTCTGTCTTTTTTTCGCTCTCAAAAATAAAATCACAAAACAAAGATTCGATTCAATCCTTAAAGGAATAAATGAATTTAAAACCAAAGGCGCCATTGACGCATTAAGCGATCAGGAAAAAGCTGACGTGCTACTTGTTACGGGAATGGAGATAAGTGAATTGTGGGATAATTTATCCGGCGCTAATAGCACCGGATAAATTTACAGATTATATGTTAAGTTCCTGCTTGTCCCTGATTCTCATTATTATTGGCAACTGTAATCGCCGCCGAACCAACAACTGAGGATATTTATTATTTCCTGCTCATTTCCGTATTGATAAATGCTCCAGGCGGATTAAACCTGATGTCAGAGAATGAATAATTATTTCGATTCGGCTTTTTATCATTAATTTTTGTTTTATTTTTCCAATACAATTTCTTATAGTTCCCGTGCTATAGTTCAACTCTTCAGCCATTTGAGCGTCTGTAAACCCGCGTGCAAGCAGTGTAATGATATTGCGTTCCACAGGTAAAAAATCAAAATGATCTGTATAATCTGAAAAATTATTTTTTATTGCAATTGAATTAATTATTTGTACAGTTATTGACGCATTTATATAATATTCTCCTTTAGAAATTGTTCTTAAAATATAGTCCAAATTTTCCATGTCCGATTCCCTGATTAAGAAACCAAAAATTCCTGCCTTGATTGCCATAATTGCATATGAGCAGCAATTGTTTCCATTTCTGTTCCTGTCACATATTATAATGATTGCCGTTGAAGGTGATCCCCTGCGTACAATCCGCACTAAATCAAGTTCGTTTGTTTCAGATAATTGCAAATCTATAATCAGGATATTTGGTTTCATATATCCGGATTTAATTATTGCTCCGGTTTCATCCTTTACAATACCGATTATATTATATTTCTCCTGTCCTGACAGAGCCGCAAGGATACGCTCCTGATCTTCTTCATTACGTGAAGCAATAAGTACATTAATAATATCGTTCATAATTTCCTCCATAGGATTATTATGGAATTCTCTGTCTATTATTATTATAAGTCAAGAAAAATTTAAATTAATTCCGTTATTTGCTTGACAAAAGCCTGTTTTGTCAATATTCTACGCTTTCAAGAGGAAACCGGAAAAAATTGAAAACCATTTTTATAGTTGATGACAGCGACACAAACCTTTTAATGGCCGAAGAAGCACTGGAAGATTACTACCGCGTAATGACATTACCGTCTGCCGAAAGAATGTTTTCTCTCCTTGAAAAAATTACCCCTGATATAATATTACTTGATATTGAAATGCCTGTAATGAATGGTTTTGAAGCACTTGAAAAATTAAAAATCAGCAAACAATGGGCAGCTATACCTGTTGTTTTTTTGACAGGCACAACAGATTCCGCCATCGAAGATAAAAGTAGAAAACTGGGTGCGGCTGGCATAGTGACTAAACCGTTTTCTTCTCCGGTATTGCATGATATAATTAATTTGCATATAGGAACCTCTAAAAACTAAAAGCTTTTCTCGGTTCCCGCTAAAAAACAATCTGTTTTAAGGCAAAATCGCAGCTAAAACAGCGTGCCTAAAAATGCTTTAGTTTGTTATTTAGAGGCAATCTTTGAAAAGAATTTTTAGAGATTGCTATATATAATTCCATTTTATTAATTTATATTATATACTTTTCCTATGGCAAGCCTGAAAGATGTCATACGGGCCATTCTGGAGAAAAGCCGGGCATTTAATTCAATTTATATTCAGATGCTGATCATTGTAATATCATTTATTATAATGGGTACGGCCAGCATAATAATGGCAAACAGAATAGTAAATAAACAACTTGAAAAGGATGCTGAATCTATTCTTGCCATTACAGAAGCTGAATTAAATGCAAATCTTCTGGAAATTGAAACCTTTCTTAATGATTATTCATATTCCATTCGCAGCATGCTTTTGTCGGGTACTGATGAAAATACAATTTTTTCATACATGAAAGCAATGACCGATTTGATTATTAATGATAGCGAACGCTTGTCATGGGTAACTAATACTTACGGTTATTTTTTAAACTGGGGAGGCAGTATATTTTCAGCAATTAATATATTGCCTGATGATTTTTTTCTTCATGAAAATCCATGGTATCAAGCGGCAATTGATGCGCAGGGTAAAATTGCAATTTCCGGTCCTTACAGAGACATTATAAGCGGTTATTATCATCTGACATTTTCTCAGTTTATATTTGATGATAACGGCGAGTCTATGGCTTTAATTTGCCTTGATGCGGATTTGGGCAGATTCAGCAGACATGCCGATGTTAATCTTACAAAAGACAGTTACGGAATATTATTAAATGAAAAACAAGTAGTTTTAGCTCATCAAAACAAAAATTTTCTTGGTTATTCGTTTGCCTCCTTAAATGACAGTATCGCGAGATTTTCATATTATCTGGAATTGGGCAATGAAATATTTAAACGCAGAACTGGAAATACATTTAATACTTCATTTGCATTTATCAAAAAGATTAAATACGGATGGTTTATCTGTATCAGTATACCTGAATTTGAATATTATACGGATTTAATTTTTATGATGATAATCATGATTATTACAGGTCTAATATTGGCTGTTGGGTTATGCGCCATGATTTATTATATTTCTCTTGCAAAAATAAAATCGGACAGAAGAACCCAGCAAAAGAGCAATTTTCTCGCTACAATGAGCCATGAAATACGCACGCCGTTAAATGCAATTCTGGGAATGACAGAAATTCAAATACAAAATTCCAAACATCCCCAGTCTACAAGTGAATCCTTTATAAAGATTAATAACTCAGGCAAATTATTGCTCAATATCATTAATGACATACTGGATCTTTCAAGAATTGAATCTGGCAAACTGGAATTGCACTCAGTAAAATACGAAGTTGCAAGCTTGATTAATGATATAATACAGTTGAATTATATCCGCTACGAGGATAAACCAATTGAATTTAAAATTGATGTAGATGAAAATTGTCCGGCTATTCTGGTCGGAGATGAACTCAGAATTAAACAAATTTTAAATAATCTGCTTTCCAATGCTTTTAAATATACAGACAGGGGCGAAGTCAGGCTTTTTGTCAACGCCGAATGCGTGGGAAGAGGAGGAGCAGTTATCGTTACCTTAATTTTCCGGGTAGAAGATACAGGACAGGGAATGACGCCGGATCAATTATCCAAATTGTTTGACGAGTATACCCGTTTTAATGTAGAGGCAAACAGAACAACCGAAGGCGCCGGACTTGGAATGACTATTACCAGAAATCTTGTTGAACTTATGTACGGAAAAATTAACGTTATAAGCACTTTCGGCGAAGGCACATCTGTTACTGTACGGCTTCCGCAAAAAACATTCGGGACAGGAATCCGGGGGGTAATAGGAAAAAATACTGCCGAAAATCTTAAACAGCTTAAACAAGACAGCACAATACAGCTTAAAAAAACTAAAATAATTCACGAGTATATGCCGTACGGCCACATTTTAATTGTTGACGATGTTGAAACAAATTTGTATGTTGCTCAGGGATTAATGTCACCTTATGGTTTGAAAATAGATCTTGCCACAAACGGATTTGATGCTGTTAATAAAGTAAAAGAAGGCAATATTTATGATATTATTTTTATGGATCATATGATGCCGAAAATGGACGGTATGGAAGCGGTTCGGATTATACGCAGCATGGGATATACGCGTCCTGTTGTTGCATTGACAGCTAATGCTATTGCCGGACAGGCAGACATGTTTCTGAACAACGGTTTTGACGATTTTATTTCCAAACCCATAGATCTGCGCCTTTTGAATGTTTTGCTTAATAAATTGATTCGTGATAAACAACCGCATGAAATTCTTGAATCGGCAAGAAAAGAAAAAGCAGAAAAACAATTCGGACAGGATGATGCATACCAAAAGATTAATTCCAGCCTGGCGTATATGTTCACTAAAGATGCTGAAAAAGCGATCAGCACCCTAAAAACATGCATGCAAGGCGATCTTCGTGATGAGAACAACATACAATTGTATATTATTAATGTTCACGCGATGAAAAGCGCTCTTGCTAATATAGGAAAAGACGAACTATCCGCCGCAGCCCGCAGACTGGAACAGGCAGGCAGGGATCGTGACATTAATGTTTTAGTTTCTGAAACCGGTGAATTTATAAATAACTTAAACAACATTGTATGTGAAATAAATATTAACAACGAAAGCAAGGAAAACGCTGAAGACACAGAAGAGTCTCTTGTTTTCTTAAATGAAAAACTTAAGGTTATAAAGGAAGCATGCGAGACGCTTGATAAAAAATCCGCAAAAAACGCTTTGAATGAATTGAAAGAAAAAACATGGTCGCATAACACAAATGAACTTTTGAATACTGTTTCCAATCATTTATTGCACAGTGAGTTTGACGACATCTCTGCCTGTATTTCCAAATTTATTAATCAATAATCAAATTAATACTTATACAACATTATCGTACCATAGGTATTGTCAATGCGGAGACTATTTATTTCTTCATGACATTTTATATTACATATGATAAACTGCCTTCATGCCCCTATCTTGGAACGACATAAAAACAAGAGCCGCATTATTCGTTCTTGAGTGGTCGCCTGTCTTAACAAGCGCAGGCAAAGCCGCAACAGTAAAAGAAAACGCCGAAGCGCAAACATTTGAGACCGAGTTCTTGAAAATTTTCGGTGTAGACAGGAAAAAGGTTGCGCTCTTTGAGAAGGAAGTAATAAAAGAAAACACAACGGATAAAGGCTATATCGATCTTTTCTGGAAAGGTAAAATCATTATCGAAATGAAAACACCCGGTAAGGATTTGGATAAGGCTTATGAACAAGCGAAGACTTACGCGTTGAGTCTGCCTCAAAAAGATATGCCTAAATGTATTTTAACCTGCGATTTTCTCAATTTTCAATATTACGATTTGGAGGATTCGCCTAACGGCGTAGCCAAGTGTTATAGTTTTCGTCTTGATGAACTTCCCGCTAATGTAGAACTGTTTGGGCATCTTGCAGGTTATAAAGAAATAGATTCATTTAAACAATGGGACCCTGTCAATATTCACGCAGCGGAAGAAATGGGAAAACTCCACAATCGTCTGAAGGATATTGGTTATTCTGGACATCAGCTTGAATTGTATCTTGTGCGTCTTATGTTTTGTTTGTTTGCAGATGATACAGGTATATTCGAGCCGCCAAATTTGTTTAACAGATATATACTTGAACGGACAAACGAAGACGGAAGCGACCTTGCTCTTCATATTCAAAAAATATTTGAAGTGTTAAATAAACCGAAAGACAAACGCCTTAAAACGATAGATGAGCAATTAAACCAATTTCCTTATGTAAATGGTCAGTTATTTGAAGAAACGATAGAAACAGCCGACTTTGATCGTTCCATGAGAGAGACGTTAATTGGAAGCTGCACGCTTGATTGGAGCAAAATCTCTCCCGCAATTTTCGGCGCGATGTTTCAAAGCGTAATGGATGATGAATCAAGGCACGACATAGGAGCTCACTACACAAGCGAAGAAAATATATTAAAATTAATTCATCCGCTTTTTCTTGACGGTTTGCGTGATGAGTTTGAAAAGATTAAAAAACTTTCTCCTTCATCGCGGCGGGAGCGGTTAATCAAGTTTCATAACAAGTTAGCCTCAATGACTTTTCTTGATCCCGCCTGCGGATGCGGTAACTTTCTTGTTATCAGTTATCGTGAACTGCGCCTGCTTGAACTTGATGTTTTGGAATTGCTGTTGGGTAAAGATAAGGTTCTTGATATCCATGATGAAATTAAAGTAAATGTGAATCAATTCTACGGTATAGAAATTGAGGAGTTTCCGGCGCAAGTAGCTCAAGTGGCTTTGTGGCTTGTTGATCATCAGATGAATCTGCTTGTTCGTGAACGCTTCGGCGCTTATTATGTGCGTATACCATTGACCACAGCTCCTTCAATACATCACGCTAATGCATTAACGATTGATTGGGAGAGCATTGTTCCAAAAACAAGACTGTCTTGTATTTTGGGTAATCCGCCGTTTTTAGGTTCGAGGATAATGGATAAACGGCAGAAATCTGAAGTTGAAAAAACATTTAATGGCTTAAAAAACCATGGCGATCTTGATTATGTTACCTGTTGGTATAAAAAAGCAGCGCAGTATATTCAGGAGACGGAAATTGAAGTTGCTTTTGTTTCGACTAACAGTATTTGTCAAGGTTTACAGGTTCCAATTTTATGGTCTGAATTAATAAACAAGCATAATATAAAGATTAATTTTGCTCATCAGACATTTAAGTGGAGTAATGAAGCACGAGGAAAAGCCGCTGTTTATTGCGTGATTGTTGGTTTTGCCCTAACTGATAGGGAAATTAAAAGTATTTATCAATATGCGACTGTAACCGGCAAGCCAATTGAGACTTCAGCAAAGCAAATTAACGCTTATCTTGTTGACAGTAACAACATTTTTATACAAAGCAGGACAAACCCTTTGAGCAGTGTTCCTTCAATGAATTTCGGCAATATGCCCGCTGACGGCGGCGAGCTTTTATTTACCGAAGAAGAAAGAAAAATATTCTTGCAAAAGGAACCTGATGCAGGGAAGTATTTTCGGCGTTTTATTTCCGCTTATGAATATTTGAATAATAGAGAACGCTGGTGTTTATGGTTAGTTGATATAAAACCTGATGAGCTTAAAAAATTGAAATATGTATACGAACACGTAAAAAATGTAAAAAAAATCAGGGAAAAATCCGCAAGGCCGTTTTTAGCTGATGTTCCGCATTTATTTGCACAAATTACTCAACCTGAGAAAAAGGACTACATATTAATACCTCGTGTATCATCTGAAACCAGAAAATATATACCAATGGGTTTCTTTGATCATAAATCAATTGCGAGTGATACCTGTATGATTGTTCCAGATGGTACCGTTTATCATTTCGGTTTATTAACATCAACGATGCACATGGCATGGGCTCGTTATGTTTGCGGTCGACTTGAAATGCGTTATCGTTATTCAAAGGATATTGTTTATAATAATTTTCCATGGCCTAATCCGTCAGAAAAACAGAAAGAGGCAATAGAAAAAGCTGCACAGGATGTTCTTGATACTCGTGCAAAATTCCCAGAAGCCAGTCTTGCGGATTTGTATGATCCTGTTGCCATGCCTCCTGCTTTAGTCAAAGCCCACCAAAAACTTGACAAGGCTGTGGAAGCCGCTTATGGACGCTCTTTTGACGATGATGGTCAGCGTGTTGCGTTTTTGTTTGAGCTGTATCAAAAGCTGTCGGGGGAGTTGTTTGTGGAAGTGAAAAAGAGGGGGAAGGGGTGATGGGTATAATTTTATAAACTCTAGACAGAGAATATGGATATCAGTTTGTAGCTTGTAAATAATCATGAGCTCCTTTATAATGACAGGGAGTTGTATGAAAACAGAGAATCATTCTATTAACGATGTTTTAAACAAAAACGCTACTTCTTTTTATATACCTCCATTTCAAAGGGCATTTGCTTGGGGAAAACCGGAAATAGAAAGATATTTTAGTGATATTTTACGTATTATAGATTCTGAATTGGATAATTCTCAAAGAGATAAATTAGAGCATTTTTTTGGAACTATTGTTATAAAAGAAGAAACTGAAGGCTTTGCCAGCAAATCAATCGTTGTTGATGGACAGCAACGTTTAACAACAACTTTACTATTTTTAACGGCTTTACGTGATCTAGAAGCGGATGAGAAAAATCAAAATTATATCACAGATAATTATTTGAAGAACAATTCTTCCACTTTTCAGGATAAAATTAAATTGAAACAAGTTACTAAAGATTGGGAAGCATATAGAGCTTTAGTAAATAAAGAAGAACCAACACAGGGAATAATTTATAATGCGTATTTATTATTTAAAAAATTAATTAATGAAAAAAAGAATGTAAATTCAATATTTCAATTTGAGCACTTTATTTTGGCTATAAAAAGGATGAATGTAGCGGTAATTTTTTTAGACGAAAGGCCTTATAAAGGAGAAGATCCGCAAATAATTTTTGAAACTTTAAATTCACTCGGCAAACCGTTGTCATTATCAGATTTAATACGAAATTTTATTTTATTGAGTATGAACAGCAACAATCAATCAAAAACTTATGAAAATACCTGGCACCCAAAAATAGAAGCTATCTTAAATGAAGATACTTCGCGTTTTTTTCGAGATTATTTACAATATAAAACTGCAAGTCAAGTAAAAGTAGTAAGTGACAATAATACTAAAGAATTATATCAATTATTTAAAATATTTGTAGAAGAACATTTTAAAACCCATTCAGATTTTATTAATGACATAATTCGCTATGTGAATTGGTATAAATGGATAATTACAGAGGTAAACTACGATAATTTAACTTTAGATACCCATAAAAACATTGAAATAAAAGAGCTTTTAAGAAATATATTTCATGATATTAAAGCAGAAGCATTTAAGCCATTCGTATTGGGCTTATTGGAATACCATCAGTGTGGAATAAGTAATGTAAAAATAAATGATGAGCTTCTATTGTCAATTTTAAAAGTCATTCGCACATATCTGATTCGCCGGCGTATTCTTGGATTAACGCAAGGAGAAAATAAAAATATAGTTTTACTTAGCAGTCGTATTGGGGAACTGGCAACAAATAAATGTTCAATGGTAGAATTCTTATCTAATATGTTTTTTAGGCTGCGGTTTCCAAATGATAATGAAATAAAAAGCGTCTTAATTAATATAAATTTTTATGAGGGATTAAAAAAGTATTCTAAATTTATTCTTGGAAAAATTGAAGAAAACAACACAAAAGTTTCTGTAGATTTTAGGAATCCAAAAATCACAATAGAACACATAATGCCTCAAAAAATTATTGATAGTTGGGAGAAAGAATTAGGTTTTGACTATATAAACATACATAAAACATATCTTCATAATGTTGGAAATTTAATTCTTACAGAATTTAATAGTGAAATGGGTAATAAGCCCTTTGAAGAAAAAAAAGTAAAGTTAATTACATCATCGTTAAATTATAGATTATCGGTAATAAATAAAAAACATTGGAATGAAAACGTTATTAAAGAACATCAAGAAAACATGATTAATTGGTTTTTAGATACATTTCCGTTACCAGAAGCATATAAATTTGAATCAAACTGGAATACAACTGTAACTGAAAGTAAAACATTTTCTCCTGTTGATAATGATGCTGTTGATGTAGCTGAAGGAAATAAACCTGTTGAATTACGTATATTTAATAATGTTATTAAAGTAAAAACCTGGCAGGATGTATTTTTAAAGTTCATTGAGCATACAAAAAACAACAAAAACATTGATTTCTCCTACTTAATTCAAAATCAAATAGAGATATTTAATAGAGATGATACAATTATCAACTGGCGCAAGCTTAAAGAAATAATTGATGATAGGATTGAATTGACAGACCGGTATAAAACATTAAATGGGAAAACATGGGAAAAAGTGGTCGATCTCACTGATGCTGAAATATTTATTCATATTAATATTTCAGCTTATAGTTGTATAATGAGAATAGCCAATATAATGAATAAATTTAATTTTTCAAATAATGATGTTGAAATAGATTTAAAGTAGATAATTTTTTGAATTAGAGCGTGTTCACATTAAATAAAACAAAACAACAGATAATGAAGGTATGGAAATAAATAAAAATCAATACCAGAAGATAGAAAAACTTCTGCCCAAACAAAGAGGGAATGTGAAAATCGACAGCTGTGATATATTTATGGGGGATCATAATTGATCCCCTTTTGCATTTTTAATCGTTGACAAAATACTTAAATAGGATTAATTAGGCTCCCTTCACATAGAAGATACATAGAGCTTAATTCATTGTCCATTTTACTAGGGATTTTCAAGACTGTATCAGCTTTTCATAACGAAATGTACCAGACTATTATAACAGACTGTACCAGCCTTGTACAACAGAGTGTATAAACCCAGTACAAAAGTTTGTACTAGCCTATTACAACAAATTGTACCAAGCTTGTACATCATGTTGTAATAGCCATATATAAAAGGCTGATTATCAAACTTTTTCCAAAATTCGGTTAGTTTCGGGAAAGTCTCCATTACTTATTAAAATGAGGAACCTTGCTCTTAAAAACCCCTCGGCACAAATTAAGAATGTAATTTTCAACATTATAAATTAACATTATTATAAAACATGCCTGATAAAGGTATATTTAGTACCGCTTTTGTATTTTCTTGCACTTTCTGCTGTATGGATTTATAATTACGTTAAAAGGTATTTAATTTCATCCGGATATACGGGTGCTGTAAGTATATTTGCGGTTGTAATGTTCTAAAAGGTTTTATGCGTGTGATAAGTCGTACCTCCAGCAAAGCTTCCCGCGGTGCTGCCTGCTTTCTTTGTTTATTCTCTGTTTTGGTTATGCTGTTCTCCATGTTTTCCTGCGGTGATTCTGCGGATAATAGATCAAAGGTATATCCATATGCGAATTTTCGTGATATTCCCGGTATAACAGAAGCGGAGATATCAGCTATTAAAGCGTTCCAGGAGCAGGGGGTTTCCTTTGTTTATGGAATGACCCCTTCCACAGAAGCATTTTATGACGAGGACAATAATGTAAGGGGGTTTTCTGCTCTTTTCTGCGAATGGCTTACCGACTTTTTAGAAATTCAATTTAAACCTGCTGTCTATGATTGGGGCGATATAATTACAGGGCTTAGAACAGGAGAAATTGATTTTACCGGAGTGCTGTCTCCTACTGATGAGCGGCGCAGAACATATTTTATGACCAATCCCATCATTCAGCGTACACTTAAACAATTCCGCATCATGGGAAGTCAGGATTTTACTGATATTGAAGAAACCCGCCTGCTGCGTTTTATATTCCTTGAAGGCGCTTTAACGCCCCATCAATTAATTTCATCAAACACATTTGGCAATTTTGAATCTGTTTTTGTAAATGATTTTAAATCCGCTTATTCGCTGCTTAAAGACGGCGATGCTGACGCCTTTTTAGGTGAAAATTCTTCTGAGTCTGCTTTTGATATTTATGATGATGTAATTGCCGAAGATTTTTTCCCGATGGTTTTCAGTCCTGTTTCCATGACAACACAGAAAGCATCGCTTGAACCTGTTATTTCGGTTGTACAAAAAGCGCTGTCCAGCGGGGGCCTTCAGTATTTAACACAGCTTTACAAGCAGGGATATAATGAGTACTTAAGACATAAACTTATTAACCATCTTACCAATGAAGAAAAAACCTATTTGCATACAAATTCTGTTGTGCGGTTCGCGGCTGAAATTGATAATTATCCTCTTTGTTTTTATAACACTCAGGAAAAGCAATGGCAGGGAATCGCTATTGAAGTATTGGATAAAATTGAATTGCTCACCGGGCTTACCTTTTCCATGGTCAATTCCAATAACCTGTCTTTAGAATGGCCTGATATGGTATATATGCTTGAAGCCGGAGAAGTATCCATGCTTACCGAGCTGATTCAAACCGAAGAGCGCAAGGGTCGTTTTATCTGGCCTCAAACCGCGATCATCACCGATAATTATGCGCTGCTGTCAAAATCTGACTATCCCAATGTCAGCCTCAGCGAAATACATGTCATAAAAATTGGTTTATCTGCAAGTACCGCCTATACCGAATTATTTAGATCATGGTTTCCGGATCATGAATATACCATTGAATATGAAAGCTCAGCTGACGCATTCAGCGCGCTTGATCGCGGCGAAGTTGATTTGGTAATGTCGAGTCAGTATCGTTTCCTTCTCCTGACAAATTACCGCGGGCTTCCGGGTTATAAAGCCAATGTTGTATTTGATCGTACATTTAATTCCACATTTGGATTTAACAGGGAAGAAACGGTATTGTGTTCAATAATCGACAAGGCGCTTGCTTTAATAGATATTGACGCGATTTCCGGCCAATGGATGAGAAGAACTTTCGATTACCGTTTACAATTGGTGCAATCGCGCCTTCTTCTTGTTATAGGCATTCCCCTGTTTATATTATGTATTGCTTTTATGCTCTTCATGTTTCAAAGAAAATTTAACGAGAGCAAACGCCTTGAAAGCCTTGTACAGGAGCGTACCTTTGAGCTTAACAGATCCCAACGCGAGCTAACAACAGCGCTTGATGCAGCCAGAATGGCCAATGCATCCAAATCGGTATTTCTGGCAAATATGAGTCATGAAATACGGACACCCATGAACAGTATCATGGGATTTTCGGAGTTGGCTCTTGACAGCGAAACATCGCCTAAAACAAGAGACTATCTTGATAAAATCAAGACAAATGTTGAATGGCTGCTTCAGATAATCAACGACATACTTGATATTTCCAAAATAGAATCCGGTAAAATGGAACTTGAAAAAATTCCATTCGACATCCATGAACTGTTCAGAAGCTGCAGAACCCTTGTTATGCCCAAAGCCGTTGAGAAAGGCATTATGCTTCATTTCTACGCAGAACCAAGCGTTGGAATGAAACCGCTAGGTGATCCAACAAGGCTGCGTCAGGTTTTTGTTAATCTTCTTTCCAATGCGATTAAATTTACGCACGCAGGAATGGTTAAACTTCTTTCAGAAATAACGTATAAAGACGAAGATTCGGTTTCTATTCATTTCGAGATAAAAGACAGCGGCATTGGAATGACAAGCGAGCAAATTGAAAAAATATTTGAACCTTTTACACAGGCAGAAACCGGAACTACCCGTAAATACGGCGGTACCGGACTGGGCCTTGCAATAACCAGAAATATTGTAGAAATGATGGGCGGTGAGCTTTTGGTTGAAAGCACTTTGGGTATAGGCAGCAGATTCAGTTTCGATCTTATTTTTGAAACAATACCGGTGACGGAAGATGAGAAGTCTGAAAAGGAATCCATACTTAATGAAATTGAAAAACCGACGCTTGAAGGCGAAGTCCTGGTGTGCGAAGATAATGATATGAATAAATTTGTTATCAGGGAGCATCTTGCCAGAGTCGGGCTGAATACTGTAATCGCAGAAAACGGCAAGATTGGCCTTGATATGATTAAAGAGCGTAAATTCAACGGCGAAAAACAGTTTGACCTGATTCTGATGGATATGCATATGCCGGTCATGGATGGATTTGAAGCGTCTTCAGAAATCTCAAAGCTTAATCTGGGCATTCCCATGGTGGCAATGACGGCTAACATTATGATTGAGGATCTTGAAGTTTACAAGGCAAGCGGTATGCCTGATTGTTTAAGCAAACCGTTTACATCGCAGGAATTATGGCGGTGTCTCTTAAGATATTTTAAGCCGTTATAATTCGATGGAAATGCCATGAACATCGACTCTCTTAAAAACAATAGATTTTTGCGTCCGTTATTCTGGCAGCTTCTTTTTGTGATAATCACGTTTATTCTGATGGTCACGGTTTACCGCCTTTATATCAGCACCACTATGAGGAATATTTACAACAATGCCAGTGTTGAAATACTGAATCAAACCAGGCTTAAAATACAGGCTGAACTGCTTGAACCGGAAACCGCTCTGATAATCATTTCAGGATATATACGCGATATGATTATGCGGGGAGATAATGAAGAGGCTGTTTATGGTTACATCCGGTTAATTACAAACGAAATGCAGAATAAATCAAAGGGGTTTGAATATAACGGAATTTTTGGCTATTTTGAGGCTTTTGGAGGAAGTTATATAACCGCTGATTTTGGAATATCGGATGATTTAGATCCGCTTGGCAGTCATTGGTATAAAGCCGGAGCTAACGCGGGAAGCGATGTTGTTATTACGCCGATATATATTAGTTTACGTACAAGAGATTACATAATAACCTATGTTCGCAGAATATTTGATAATGAAGGAAACCCTCTGGGAATGGTATGTCTTAATGTGCATATTGATGTTATAAGAAATTCCATTGCTGACATGAATCTTCCAGAACGCGGTTACGGTGTTTTGCTGGGTGACAGTCAGGATGTGTATTATCACCCCAATAAAGATTTTATCGGCCATAATTACCGTGAAATAGACAGCGAGATTGCTTTTCTTACAGATAATATGGATGAGGTTTATTTTAATGAACATGAAGCAAAAAATTATGAAAATGAAGATGTAATCGTTTTTTCCGGAAAACTTGATAACGGCTGGTATATATTCAGCATAACGCCGAAGAAAGAATTTTACAGGGAATTGCGCAGTCTTGAGCTTGCGCTTTTTCTTCTGGGATTTTTTCTTGCGGCAGTTTTAATTATTGCTTTAATCCAATTTGATTTTGTAAAGAGAAAGAAAGACGAAGAAAACAGACATGCGGAGTCTGCGAATTACGCAAAATCCGTTTTTCTTGCCAACATGAGTCATGAGATACGTACACCAATGAACAGCATTATGGGTTTTGCGGAATTGGCTCTTGATTATGAATGTTCACCCAAAACAAGGGACTACATAGAAAAAATCAGGAAAAACACGGAATGGCTTTTACAGATTGTAAACGATATTCTGGATATCTCTAAAATAGAATCGGGTAAAATAGAACTTGAACATATTCCTTTTAATTTAGATGATTTATTTACAGGCTGCAGGACCCTAATTGCTCCAAAAGCAGAAGAAAAAGGGCTAATGCTTCATTTTTATGCAGAACCGTTTTCAAATAAAATGCTGGTAGGTGATCCCACAAGGCTGCGTCAGGTGTTTTTAAATTTGCTGTCCAATGCAGTAAAATTTACAAATAACGGAATGATTACATTTACCGCTGCCATTAAAGAAAACAGGGAAAGAAATGTTACAATATATTTTGAAGTAAAAGATACCGGTATTGGCATGACAGGCGAGCAGATAGTGGTAGTTTCCAAACCTTTTATGCAGGCGGAAACAGGCACTACCCGTAAATACGGCGGTACAGGTTTGGGTCTGCCCATTACCATAAATATTATAGAGATGATGGGCGGAAAGCTTTTGATTGAAAGTGCTCCTGGACTCGGAAGCAAATTCAGCTTTGAACTGATCTTGGATGTTACGGAAGCTGGCTGTGACATATCCAAAAACAAGAGAGTGATTAATGATATTGAAAAACCACTGTTTAACGGAGAAGTTCTGTTATGCGAAGACAATATCATGAACCAGCAGGTTATCCGAGATCATCTTGCCAGGGTGGGCCTTAAAACTGCTGTAGCGGAAAACGGAAAAATCGGTGTTAACATGATAGAAAAACGCATACAATCAGGCGAAAAACAATTTGATCTTGTTCTTATGGATATACATATGCCTGTTATGGACGGGCTGGAAGCTGCGTTGAAGATTTCCGATCTTAAGGCAGACATTCCCATAATTGCCATGACAGCCAACGTTATGGCAGGGGATGCGGAAATATATAAAAAAAGCGGAATGAAGGACTGTGTAGGCAAGCCGTTTACTTCCCAGGAATTATGGAGATGTCTTTTGAATTATTTTACGCCTGTAAAAGACAGCCAAAAACCAAATGAGCGGGATATGGCATTGCAAAATTATGATACACAGTTTCTAAGCAGTCTTTTGGAATTGTTCTATAACACAAATCAAAAAAAATTTGAAGAGATAAAAAACACGCTTGACGCAGGTGATGTTAAAAAGGCGTATCTTCTTGTTCATAGTTTAAAAAGCAATGCAGGACAAATAGGTAAATCCGCTCTTCAAAAAGCAGCCCGTGATATTGAATTTCTTCTCAAAGACGGAGAAAATCATGTTACAGGCGGGCATATGAATTTACTTAAAAATGAATTGAACGCGGTATTATCGCAGCTTGAAAATCTTAAATATAAACAGGCGATTGATACTCATTCAGCAATGAAAGATAAATATACTTCAGATCAAACAGGTAATGGAGAACTATAGATGGTAGGCCGCAGTTTAAAAAGCAAAATTATTTTTCCGTCAGTTGTTATTCTGGTATTTTTGGCTATTGTCATAACTGTTTATTCATCGCTGGTTTTTTACAGATACTCAACAATATTAAACAATGAAATCATTAATGTGACTTCATATAACCTTGGAAGTTATCTGGAAAAATACGAGCACAATTCCAAAATGGCAGCTTTTTCCGCAGCACATCTTCCTGAATTAATCAATGCTGTAAATGAGCACAGTGCCACAAAAACATTTGATGCGATAAATAACATGGTTGAATTCTTTGATATATCCTATTTTACTGTTACGGATAAAGACGGATATGTTCTAGCAAGAACACACGAGCCTTCGCTTTACGGCGATTTAATTATAAATATGCAAAACATTGAAGATGCCAAAAACGGTAAAACTTCCACATATTATGAATCCGATCCCATAATCAGTCTTTCTGTTAATACCGGCGCGCCTGTTTATGACAATAATGGTGAATTGATTGGAGTAGTTTCGGCAGGGGTACGGCTTGACAAGAATGAATCCGTAGACAGGTTAAAAAAACATTTTAACGCGGATTTTTCTGTTTTTCTCGGTAATACAAGAATTGCAACAACAATCATTAGAAACGGAGAACGCATTACAGGCACTCAATCAGATTTTAATTTATCGCCAAACGCATTTGAAAACGGATTTGTATATGTTGATTATCTGGATGTAACGGGAGAATCGTACACAGCATTTTTACATCCGATTGTTAATTCCAGAAATGAAATCTTCGCGATGATGGTCGTAGGTGTTTCCAATTCGCAATTGTTAAAGGAAAGAAACCGTTTAATTATAAATAATACCATTATCTGTATTGTAGGACTTATTATTTCTTTCATGATACTTTTTCAAATAATTTCCAGGCTGATCAGGCCCATTAATAGACTTGCCGCTCTTGTAGCTGACGCAACCCATGGCAGTTTGAATATTAAAGACGAGAAAATGGAAAAAATTCCTGATGAAATATCTTCATTAAGCGCAGATGTTTTTTCTCTTGTTGAACAGCTTCGTAATTCTGCGAACAAAGCACAAATGGCTTCCATTACAAAATCCGTATTTCTGGCCAATATGAGCCATGAAATCAGAACACCGATGAACAGCATTATGGGATTTTCCGAACTTGCCCTTGATGATGATATCCCGCAAAGAACAAGGGAGTATCTCGTTAAAATTCTTGAAAACACCGAAGGATTGCTGCAGATAATAAACGATATCCTTGATATTTCCAAGGTTGAATCCGGTAAAATGGATCTTGAAAAGATTCCCTTTAATATACATGAGTTGTTTACAAGCTGCAGAACCCTTGTTATGCCGAAAGCTGTTGAGAAGGGTATTATTCTGCATTTTTTTGCTGAACCAAGCATAGGAAAAATGCTTCTGGGAGATCCTACAAGGCTGCGTCAAATACTTGTAAATCTTCTTTCCAATGCAGTTAAATTTACAAATACAGGAACTGTCAATCTATACGCGGAAATAAAAAACATGAGCGAAAACTCAGTAACGATGCATTTTGAGGTAAAAGACAGCGGTATCGGAATGACAAGCGAGCAGATAGAAAAAATCTTTGATCCTTTTACGCAGGCAGAAACCGGAACTACGCGTCAATACGGAGGTACAGGACTTGGCCTTTCAATAACAAGAAATATTTTGGAACTGATGGGCGGAAGCCTGTCTGTAGAAAGCACACCAGGACTTGGCAGCAAGTTTAGTTTTACATTAACATTTGACACGATTGACGCGACAGAAGACGATCTATACTACAAAAAGGTTCTTCTTAATGAAATTGAAAAACCGGTATTTGAAGGCGATGTTTTGTTATGCGAAGATAATCCTATGAATCAGCAAGTTATCTGCGAACATCTTACAAGGGTGGGACTGCAGACCACTGTGGCATGGAACGGAAGGATAGGTTTTGACATGATCCGGCGCCGTATATTAAACGAGAAAAAACAGTTTGATCTCGTTTTTATGGATATACATATGCCTGTAATGGACGGTATTCAAGCGGCAAAGAAAATACGCGAAATAAACACAAATATTCCCATTATCGCCATGACAGCAAATGTTATGGCAGATGAAAGAACCAATTATATAAACAGCGGTATGCTTGATTGTGTATGTAAACCGTTTACATCCCAGGAGCTTTGGCATTGTCTGTTGAAATATCTTAAGCCGATTAATCTTGGAGAAGAATATGAAAACAAGATTCTAACAGATCAAAACAGCGTTAACATTGAATCGTATGCCGGTGTTGTTTTTAAAACAGATGATTTGCTCGAAGCAGATATGGAATATCAAAAAATGCTTCAGGAACATTTTGTGAAGTACTACCGGAACAAGTTCAATGAAATTATTACGTCTCTGGAAGCTGGCGACATTGCCGGCGCGCACAGACTTACGCACACATTAAAGGGCAACGCCGCACAGCTTGGCAAAACAAATTTGCAAAAAGCAGCTGTTGATGTGGAGCGCTGTCTTAGAGACGGAGAAAACCGTGTAACAGAAGAACAATTAGTAATCCTGGAAAAAGAATTGAATTCTGTGCTTGATGAACTGGAGCCAAGGGTGCAGTGAGTCTCCTGCGGGTAAAATTTGATCATGACAGACAGAAAACAGTATAGAAACAATATCACCTTTCGTTTAAAAATCATTAATATTCTATTTCTTGCCGTTATCATGTTTATTGTAATCGCAGTCAACATCAGCATGCTTGCCAGTATAGCTGCTATTGATTCAATATACATGAATCTTATAATACTGTGCATCATTATTATACTGTCTTTTATATTTTATGCTGTTGCAAGTTCAATATTGGTAAACCGTATGATACTTGCGCCTCTGCATAGGCTTATAGAAAGCATTTCCAAATCAACATTGATTGATAATGAGATCTCCGGCATTGGTCGCAATGATGAAATCGGCGAACTTGCCAGAGCAATGCTGAAAACATGGAAATGCTTTAACATGAAAAATGAAACATTAATGTCGGCAATGAATGACAGGGATCACCGCGATCAATTGCTGAATACAATTAATATTATTGCCGCAATTTTGCTTGATTCTGATATTCCGCAGTTTGAAAGAAGCCTGTACCGCTGTATGGGTATTATGGCAGCGACCGTAGACGCTGATCGCGTATATATCTGGGAAAACAGCATGAATCACGGTGAATTATGCGCAACACAAATATATGAATGGTCAGAACGCGTTGAGCCTCAGCATGGCAAGGATCATACAGTAAATATTTCCTACCGCGATAAATTTCCGCAATGCGGGGAGCTTCTCTCAAAGGGGCAATGCATTAATTCTCTTGTTTGCAATATGCCGGATTCATTGCAGGTTTTTTCGCACAGCAACGCATTGTCGGTTTTTCTGGCTCCTGTATTTTTACAAGATCGATTTTGGGGATTTATCGGGTTTGAAAATTGCCACCGCGAGATTGTCTTTTCCGAAAATGAAGTAGCTATACTGCGTTCCGGCTGTTTGATGATCGCAAGCGCTTTCCAGCGTTATAACAGCATTACAGAAATAGTCAATTTACAGACAAACCTGAAAGAAGCATTAAAAGAAGCGCAAGCGGCAAGTCACGCTAAAAGTACATTCCTTGCTCAAATGAGCCATGAGATTAGAACACCGATGAACAGTATAGTAGGCTTTTCCGAACTTGCAATGGATGATGATGTTTCTCTGCGTACAAAGGATTACCTGTTAAAAATAATTGAAAATGCCCAATGGCTTTTGCAGATAATAAACGATATTCTGGATATTTCTAAAATAGAATCCGGAAAAACGGATATAGAAAGAATTCCCTTTGATCTTGGCGAGCTGTTTGCAAACTGTAAAACCCTTATTATGCCGAAAGCATCTGAAAAGGGGATTAATCTTCATTTTTATGCTGAGCCGTCAACAGGAAGAAAGCCGTTAGGCGATCCAACAAGGCTCCGTCAGGTTCTTTTAAATCTTTTATCCAATTCGGTAAAATTTACAAATACCGGTGCGATAAATGTTCTGGCGGAGATTAAAGAAAAGACCGATACAAATATCGTAATATATTTTGAAGTAAAAGACAGCGGAATAGGAATGACTGATGAGCAAATATCGAAAATTTTCGATCCGTTTACCCAGGCTGAAAGCGGCACAACAAGACAATACGGCGGAACAGGACTCGGATTAAGCATCACTAAAAACATACTTGATCTTATGGGTGGAACCCTGTCTGTTGAGAGTAAAGCCGGAATCGGCAGCAGATTCAGTTTTGTCCTCGCATTTGATACCATAACCCTTACGGACGAGGAATTATTAAACAGGGAAATCGCGCTTAATCGTATAGATAAACCTTCCTTCATCGGAGAGGTTCTGTTATGCGAAGACAATGCAATGAACCAGCAGGTTATCTGCGAGCATCTTGCCAGAGTTGGCCTTAAAACAGTTGTCGCCGAAAACGGAAAGATCGGCCTTGATTTGTTTAAAGACAGGCTTGATAAATTCGGCAAGGACAGCGGGAAGCTCTTTGATCTTATTCTAATGGACATACATATGCCCGTAATGGACGGTCTTGAAGCATCATCAAGGATACTTGAACTTGGCGCAGGTGTCCCCGTTATCGCGTTGACAGCTAACATAATGTCAAGCGACAGGGAAATTTACAGGGCTAACGGAATAGATGATTACATAGGAAAACCTTTTACTTCGCAGGAGCTATGGCGCTGCCTTCTTAAGTATCTCGCGCCAATTGAGACGAATTTCCATTCTGAGGAAAAACAGCGTCTTCCGGAAACCTGGCAGAAAAAAAGGAAAAAAGACACTGACATTGATTCGGATGAGGAGTTCCACAAAAAACTTCAGCTAATGTTTACAAGAAGCAATCAAAATAAATTCAACGAAATTGCTGCTGCGATGAAAAACAACCTGCCTCTAGCTTACAGGCTGACTCATTCATTAAAAAGCAATGCAGGCCAGATAGGCATGCGTAAACTTCAGTCCGCCGCGGCAGCAGTCGAACGCAAGCTTAAGGGCGGTGCAAACAGTGTCACAGAAGAAGAGATGCTGCATTTGGAAACAGAATTGTCCGCTGTCCTGGAAGAACTTTCCCATTTACTTGATGAGCAGTCTATTGTTAATGAACTTGACGGCGTTCTTTTCCATTCGGAAAAAAATGCCGCTCCTTCTCCTTCAGCAGCGGATATTTCCGGAGAAGGAAACAGTTTGGATTACACGATCAATTTGTTCGCCAAGCTCGAACCTTTGTTGAAAATGGGCAGCCCCGACTGCTGTAAATTGATTGATAATATCAGCGCGATATCAGGCAGCATGCAGGTTAATAAATTCAGGAATATTCTTGTTCAGCAAATTGATGACTTTGAATTCGATCAGGCCCTTTCTACATTAACAAAATTGAAAGAAGAGATAACCGGACACATCGGTAAGTCCCATTAATAACATTTTATATCAGCCGAATATACAAGTGATGTTTAAAATCGATTTCTGTAAGGCGCAGAGCTTTACCTCTCTGCCAAAAGAACATAAGATTATATTTAAAGGAGACTATTATGGAGTTTTTAAGACTGCTTGAAAGTATCCGTACGCCTTTTCTGGACGCTGTATTCGGACTTATTACGCGCCTTGGCGAAGAGACCGTCGCCATCGCTGTCATGTGCGCGATTTTCTGGTGCTTTTGCAAGCGGATTGCCTACGGAATAGGCATTGCGTATTTTCTGTCAGGGCTTACGGTTCAGAGCATGAAGATAATTTTTAGAATAGAAGAAAAATATTTAACCGACTGTTTAAAGGCCGCGGGCGCGGCTGTCGGATTTTCCGTCGGCATGTTTATTGAAAAGGTTTATATCAAATTTTCCGTTAAATCGAAAAATATTTTAATACAGGCGGTAAAATTTATTCTGGGAATAGCGGGTGTTCTTGCTGTTAAAGAAGGATTAAAACTTGCGGTAGGCACAGAGCTTATCGTTGATACAATAAGATATTTCCTCATGATTGTGTGGATAGCTGTATTTTTTCCCCTGATCATAAAAAACTTTTTCACAGCTCCGAACAAATAAGGATTAAACATGGATTTGATGCGTTCAGACAGATGCGCCTGTCCTAAAATTGAGTGTCCAAGAAACGGCAACTGCAGAGAATGCGTAAAAAACCACAGAAGCACAGACAGCATGCCTCACTGCCTTTTCATGGATAACGGCGGCGACAAAACCCTTAAAAATTTTTATATTAAACTGAAGGAAAGATTTGAAAACCAGAAAGCCTGACATCAGGGAGCGAGTTATGCGGTACCAATTTCCGCAGTATGGCAGCCGACGGCAAAGGTGCAGACCGCTGTCAAGCAAATAAAGGAATTTAATATTTGTGAAAGATCTGTACGGCGTTACCCCCTGGGGCTCATGGTTCATTGATGTTCTTGACAGCTACCAAATGGGAGAACGCCTTGACCGCGGAAGACGTTATGCTAACGCGGGGAAGGTTCTCTCGCTTAAACTGGCAGACGGACGCGCAATCGCGAAGGTTGAGGGGAAATCAAGTCCTTTCTATAAAGTAATAATCGGTTTCCCCCCTTTGGCCGAAGCGGAAAAAGTTTATAATATAATTGAAAAAGATCCTTACCTGATGGCGCAAATCGCGTCAGGTCAGTTACCCGAAGTTTTCCTGCAGAAGTTAAAAGACGAAGGAATAAATCTAATTCCACAAAAATGGCGCGAAATGAAAAGATCCTGCACGTGCCCCGATTACGGGGATCCGTGTAAGCATATGGCAGCACTTTATTATATCATTGCGGGAGAAATCGACGCAGACCCGCATGTTCTTTTCTGCCTCAGAGGAATGGATTTATCAAGCCGTTTTGGTAAAGCGCTTGTTCACAGAATAAAGCCACCGTTTTCCGTTAAATTCGAAACCGGGAAAGGGGACAGCCAAAACAGGATGCGGGAACCTGTCGAGTTTGAGGATATTCCGTACTGTGGAGATTTAATAACTTCCCTGCTTCCCGTAAATCCGCCTTTCTGCGACAGGGATTTCTCCGTCACACTGGCTGAATTTTACCATCGGCTTACGAGCATAAATGAATGGGAATCTGCGTATGATGACGAAGATTTTCTGTCACGGACAGAACATGATTTTTCCCGTTCTGTCTGGACAGTACATTGCCCAAGCCTTGTTCCTGGAGCGGAACCGTCGCTTCTCGCTGAAGACTCAGGCGGAAACAAAAAGCGTTACACGCTTTTTGAGGCATTCAGTTATTTTGTGCAGTTTTCATCGGAAGACGGGACAGAATCCTACAGTTTTCTCTTTTATCTATTTAAATTTTTATATCATGTCTGTTCGGCTGGCGCTTTTATACCCTATGTGGTGTATGAAACCCAGATAAGCCCGATTACACATAAATTATCTTCCGGTATGTGGAATAGTGATTATTCACAGATTGATGAGGAAACAATCAAAATAATCTGGAAACCGTTTGAAAATCTGCCGTATGTTTCAAAAATGCTGAATCTGATAGCTTCCAGAGAATGCGGCATACTTGCTACTCCTCCGCTTTTTAAAATAGATTTATCTGATAATAAAACAGGCTTGCAGCTAAAGCAAAATGCGCAGCATAAACAGAACGTACAGCAAAAGCAATGCGCCGGGAAACAGACTGTAAGCGGGAGAAGTGTCGTAGATATTTTGTCCTGCGCTTTTTTAAGCGAATGGGTCAGAAACAAGTTTTTCGTTTTCCGCGATGAGATTAACAAGGGCACGAATAATGAATACAAACAGCTTCTGAATCTTTTTTTTCTCGGCATGTTTATGGACGTATCAACACCAGCAAAAAGATCGCTTCCTATGGCTATAGATCGCTGGTTATCGGTTCTTCATATTGATTTATCCGCATACCATTACGCGATTACAATAAGGGATATTTCAGAACGAGGTGATAATTCTTCCGCATTTATTAATTTCTCGATATCGATGGATGTAATCACCGAAGAGGAAAAGCCGCCCCAAATGTTGGAAACAAGGAAGATTCCTCTGTCAAAATGCAATGATTTGGATATGCTGCGCGCGCCGATTGCTCTTTCCAATTATCTGCCTGAAATAAAGGAACTGTTTACAAGCCAGAAGATTGCGTTATCCGAAACACGGCTTGTTTCTTTTTTGGAAAGTGCGTCTGTACTGCTGACACGTCTTGGCATGATCGTCAATCTGCCAAAAGCGCTGGCAAAGGAATTAAAACCTCGTCTTGTTGTTAAGGCGAAAACCGACAGCGACTCTCTTGTAAAATACCTTGATTTAAACGCTCTTCAGGAATTTGAATGGCAGGTCGCTATCGGAGAGGAGATAATAACTTTAAAGGAGTTTGAAAAACTTGTAAAACTGAAGCGGACTATGGTTCGTTTTAAGGACGGTTTTGTCAAAATGCAAACTGAAGAATTTACGCGTCTTTTAAAAAAGGCAAAAAACGTCCCTCCTGATAAAAATGATTTTTTAAAAGCACATTTTTCCGGTGATACTGTTCTTGCTTTTGACGCCCGTGAAACCATAAATAATATCTTTAAGGAACATGACTTCTCCATTCCTGCGTCCCTTAACGCTGATTTGCGCCCTTACCAAATCCGCGGATACAACTGGATTCTTTCTCTTTTATTTTCCGGCTTCGGCTGCATACTTGCGGATGACATGGGGCTTGGTAAAACCGTTCAGTCAGTTGCTATACTGCTGCGTCTGAAGGAAGAAAAACTCCTTTCAGAAGGATGCCTTATCGTAACACCGGCCGCACTTTTAAATAACTGGGAAAAAGAGCTAAGCAGGTTCGCTCCCTCATTGAAAGTTACCCGCTATCACGGGAACAACAGGAAGTTTGACAAAAAAAGCGATATATTCCTGACTACATATCAAACTACTGTCCGCGATGAAAAAAAACTGAAAAAAAGAACATTTTCGGTTCTATTGGTTGATGAAGCCCACTTGATGAAAAATTCCATGACACTTATTTCGCGCACCGTGAAAAACCTTCATTCAAAATACAGGCTTGCGCTTTCCGGAACGCCTGTAGAAAACAAACTGGAAGATCTCCGCTCCCTTTTTGATTTTATTATGCCTGGTTATCTTGGAGATGCAAAAAACTTTAAAGAACAATACCGCGTTCCGATTGAAGTTATGCGAAACCGCGAAAGAGCGGAAGCTCTGCAGAAAATAACATCGCCATTTTTATTAAGGAGACTTAAAACAGACAGGCAAATCATTAACGATTTGCCTGATAAAATTGTTTCCAATGAATACGCGGTTCTTGAAAAAGAACAGGCTGCATTATACGAAACTGTAGTAGCAGAATCAATGGATAAATCAAGGGAAATGGACTCCAGGGAAAGATCATCTTTGATTTTTTACCTGCTTACGTCTTTAAAACAGATATGCAATCATCCGCGTGTCTATGACAAGGAAAGTCCTGCAATTATGGATCTTTCCGGCAAAGCGCAGCTTCTTGTTACGCTACTGCAGAAAATCCTTGCAAACAAAGAAAAAACCCTGATCTTCAGCCAGTACGTCGAAACCCTTGAGTGCCTTGAACAAATCATCAAAAAAGAATTAAACGAACTTTCGTTAATTTACCATGGAAGCTTAAGCCAGAATATAAGAACACAGATAATAAATAAATTTCAAACTGATCCGTCAGTAAAAATAATGTTAATAAGCTTAAAGGCAGGAGGACTCGGTCTTAACCTCACTGCCGCAAGCCGCGTTATTCATTATGATTTATGGTACAATCCAGCAGTTGAAAATCAAGCAACAGATCGCGCCTTCCGAATCGGACAGAACCGTACCGTTTTTATCCACCGGTTAATTACAAAAAACAGTTTTGAAGAGAAAATTGACGCGATGATTTCCGGCAAGCAGGAACTTGCGGACATGACAGTAAAATCAGGCGAATCATGGCTTGCCAGAATGAGTCATGAAGAACTTAAAGCGTTATTTGAAAGATAAGAATAATAACGGACTTGTGAGACAATTGACCGAGTTGTTTCATAAGTCCGTTATAACCTTGCGTCGGCACGAACAAGAATCGGCATGCTAAAAAAACCGTGTTTTTCTGTAATCCAGCGGCCGCCCTTTATTACTTCTCCTGTTATATATTGTTTCCAGTCTCCTTCGGGCAGATAGTACGTTACCTCGCCATCCTCGTTGAATACAGGAGCTGCAAGCAAATCGCCACCAAGCATATACTGGCGGTCAAGGTAAGCGCATGCCGGATCATCTGGGAACTCAAGGAACATTGCGCGTAATACCGGAATTCCTTTTTCATGCGCTTCTCTTGATGATTTTAAAATATACGGCATCAATTTTGCTTTTAACTCCGTAAAGAAACGGCACACATCAGCGGATTCTTCATCTACGCTCCAGGGGACACGATAGGAATGACTGCCGTGCAGTCTTGAATGTGACGATAAAAGACCAAATGCAAGCCAGCGTTTAAAAAGTGCGGCGTTGGGTATTCCTTCAAACCCTCCGATATCATGACTCCAAAAACCAAACCCGGAAAGACTCAAAGATAATCCGCCCCGCAAGGTTTCAGCCATTGCTTCAAATGTTGATTCACAATCTCCTCCCCAGTGCAGAGGATATCTCTGTCCTCCTGCGGTTGCGCTGCGTGCAAAAAGTACAGCATCTTCTTTTCCTCTTTTATTTTCAAGCAGTTCAAACACAGCTTTATTATAAACATATGAATAATAATTATGATGACGCTGCGGATCGCTGCCGTCAAAGTAAACAGCGTCTTCCGGAATTCTTTCGCCGAAATCGGTCTTAAAACAATCAACTCCCATGTCCATAAGCATTTCCAATTTGTCTGTATACCATTTTAAAGCTGCAGGATTTGAAAAATCGACAATCGCCATTCCCGCTTGCCATTGATCCGTCTGATAGACTGAACCGTCTTTGTGTTTCAGGAAATAGCCGTTTTTCTTTCCTTCCTCAAAAACAGCTGAACGTTGTGCAATATACGGATTAATCCATACGCAAATTTTTATTCCTTTTGCTTTTATCCGCGACAGTATACATTTCGGATCCGGAAAGGTATTTTTGTCCCATGTAAAGTCGCACCAGTTAAATCCTTTCATCCAAAAACAATCAAAATGAAAAACAGACAGCGGTATTTTTCTTTTCTCCATTTCATCAATAAAACCCATTACAGTTTCTTCATCGTAGGATGTTGTAAAAGATGTTGACAGCCAAAGACCGAAACTCCATTCGGGCGGCATTGCGGGTTTTCCTGTCAGGGATGTGTAACGCTCTAAAATTGTCTTTGGTTCTGGTCCGTAAATAATAAAGTACTCAAGATATTCGCCGCTTACGCAAAACTGTACGCGCGCTGTTTTTTCACTGCCAACTTCCAGAGAGACTCTTCCAGGATCATTTATAAAAACGCCGTATCCTTTATTTGTCATATAAAAGGGAATGTTTTTATATGCCTGCTCGCTTGCTGTACCCCCATCGGCGTTCCAAATATCAATGGTTTGTCCGTTTTTAATTAACGGACCGAAACGCTCTCCAAGCCCGTACACCAGCTCTCCTACTGAAAGTGAAAGTTCATCTTTTATATACGCCGCTTGCGGTTTATGAGAGCCTTTTCTGCGTTTTATCATGTATCCTGTAGAGCGGAAAAGGTTTTTCGTCAGAATCTTGTTGTCCCCTTTAAAAACAGGATTCCAGTTTTGTTTTAAACCGACAGTAACAGAGAGTCTGCCGCTTTGAAGTATTGCTTCATTTTCTTTTATATTTACTGCTGGTTTAAAAAACAAATCCGGCTCCAGATGAAAGCTCGGCCTGTTATTAACAGTTCCTTCAAAATGAGATATTCGTACTTTTATTATATTTTGCTTTGGACTTGAGTACCTGATCGTCAGAAGCTGGGTATTTAACGTATCTCCTCTGTGGTTTATATATTTTTCAGGCGCGTAAATAATAAGATCGTTTTCCTGCTGCTGCGCTTCCCATGCGTACTCTGCAAAATGTGGTTCTATTCCTTTTTTTATCATCCAATAACCGTCTGTAAATTTCATTTTTTCTCCTTTAATAATTAACGGACTTGCTCAAGAATCTGCTGGTTTAGAACCTTCGGTACATCACAACTCTATTAATGTTTAATAAACCAACATTTCTGAACAACTCTAATTTAAAGGTTATAACTGATTTTTATTATACCATCAATGTTTTATATAAATCAGTGTTTATTAAAAATTGTTATTTTTTATCATCGTGTTTTACCATTGCTAACAATAATATTCGATTATATACTGATAAAAGAGAGGTTCTGATTTCTATGAAAACCGTATTTGTAGTTGATGACAGTGATACTAATCTTTCGATGGCGGAAGCTGCACTGGAAAATCATTACCGTGTAATGACAATGCCGTCTGCTGCAAAAATGTTTAGTCTCCTGGAAAAAGTAATTCCCGATTTGATACTTCTGGATATTGAAATGCCCGAAATGGACGGGTTTAGCGCTTTAAGAAAATTAAAATCAATAAATATATGGTCAAATATTCCTGTTATGTTTTTAACCGGCCGAAATGATTCAGAAATAGAAGTACAGGGATTTGAACTAGGAGCGGTTGATTTTGTTATAAAGCCGTTTTCCGAACCTGTGCTTATTAACCGAATAAAGACTCATCTTGATATTGATGAAATAATCCGCGAACGTACAGCGCAGCTTTACAAACTTCAGAACAGTATTATATCTGTTCTGGCAAATCTTGTTGAAAGCCGTGATAAATCTACCGGCGGTCATATTGAACGCACATCGTTATATATAAAAATACTTATAACAGAAATGAAAAAAAACAACGTATACGCCGATGAGATGAATAATTGGGATACGGAGAAAATTATTTCGTCCGCACGCATGCATGATTTGGGAAAGATTTCCATATCTGATATTATTGTAAATAAACCAGGAAAGCTGACAGATGAAGAATTTGAAATTATGAAAATACACGCTATAGAAGGCGAACGGATAATTGATGAAATTATAAATCAAACAGGAGAAGGAGAATTTCTGCGTAACGCAAGATTGTTTGCCGGCTGCCATCATGAACGCTGGGACGGAAAAGGATATCCGCATAAATATAAAGGAGAGGAAATCCCTCTGCAGGGACGTATAATGGCAGTTATTGATGCATATGACGCACTGGTTTCAAAACGACCTTACAAGAAAACTTTTTCACACGAACAGGCAGTAGATATTATTTTGCAGGATTCCGGTACCCATTACGATCCAAAAATAATAGAAGTTTTTATAAAAGCAAATGAACAATTTAAACATGTGACTGAAAGATTGAGGACAAAATACTAATGTTTTTCGGCAGAAAAAAGGTGAAAGAGAAACATACTCAGTTATCCAAATTACTGGATACTGTAAATACTGCCATTACCATTTTACTAACCAATAATGCCGATACTTCTTTTGATTCAGCCCTGCTAAAAAGTTTTGAACTTATAGGACTTTGCCTTGATGTTGATCGTATTCAGATATGGCGTAATGAAACAATTAATGATGAACATCATTTTATCCTTCGGCATGAATGGCTCAGTGATTACGGGAAAAATTGCAAGCAGATTCCATATGGACTTCATTTTCCCTACAGCATGAAAAAGGAATGGGAAAAAATATTTTTATTCGGCAGGAATATTAACGTTCCTGTTTCAAAATTACCGACAGAAAACAGGGATTTTTTAGAATATTACGATATGAAATATATCGTTATGATTCCAATGTTTTTGGAAGGCGATTTTTGGGGTGTTTTCGGCATTAACGATTGCCACAGCGCCTGTGTATTTTCAGATGAAGAAATCAGCATTTTAACATCTGCAGGCCTCATGATAAGTACTGCAATTAACCGTAATGTCCAGATTATTAAAATGCGTGAAGCTGATGAACGCACTCAGATAATGATCGATGCTGCTCCGTTCTGCGCGTTTATCTGGGATAAAAACATGTCTATTGTTGACTGCAATCAGGAAGCTGTAAATTTATTCGGATTGGCAAACAAACAGGAATTTAAAAAAACTTTTTCGAAGCTTTCTCCTGAATATCAGCCTGACGGTGTATTATCAACCGTAAAGGGAGGCAGGCTTGTAAGAAAAGCGCTTGATGAAGGATACAGCCGCTTTGAGTGGATGCACCAGAAACTTGACGGTGAACCGATACCTGCAGAAGTTACATGTGTCCGCGTTAAGCATAAGGATGAATATACTGTAACCGAATATATCAGGGATTTGCGCGAACAGAAAGCAATGTATGCCGAAATGCGAAAAGCGGAGATTGCCGAAGAAAGCAGCAAGGAAAAAAGCGATTTTCTCGCGAAGATGAGCCATGAAATTCGTACGCCGATGAACGCAATTCTGGGTATAACAGAAATACAGCTTCAGGATAGTTCGCTTGAGCAGGCAACAAGAGACGCGCTTGAGAGAATCTATAATTCCGCAGATCTTCTGCTTGGAATAATAAATGACATTCTTGATCTGTCAAAAATTGAAGCCGGCAAGTTTGAACTGAGTCAATCTCAATATGATATAGCAAGTCTTATTAATGATACTGTTCAGTTAAATATGATGCGTTACGAAAGCAAACCTATTGAATTTAAACTGAGCGTTGATGAGAATGTTCCTGTTTTGCTTACAGGAGACGAACTTCGCATTAAGCAAATCCTTAATAATCTGCTTTCCAATGCATTTAAATATACCAATGAAGGAACTGTCAGTTTCTCTGTTACATGCGAGTTCAGCGGTAAAGATAATTCTGATTTAATAATTGTTTTCATTATAAGCGATACAGGGCAGGGTATGACAGAAGAACAGGTGCTTAAACTTGGAAATGAATATTCACGGTTTAACATGGAAGCAAACAGAAAAACCGTCGGTACAGGCCTTGGTATGAATATTACGCGTAATCTCCTGCAGCTGATGAACGGCGAAATAAAAATTGACAGTACTCCTGGTTTAGGTTCAATGTTTACAGTACGCATACCGCAAAAATGTACAGAATATGAACCAATAGGCAAAGAACTGGTTGATAACCTGCTGCAGCTTAATATAGCCAGCGCCGCAAAAATCAAGACAATACAGGTTCGCCGCGAGTACATGCCGTACGGCAGCGTCTTAATTGTTGATGATGTAGAAACGAATCTGTATGTTGCTAAAGGACTTTTAGCGCTGTATGGTTTAAAAATTGATACGGCAGCCAGCGGGCCTGAGGCAATTGAAAAGATAAAAGCCGGTAATATTTACGATATTATTTTTATGGATCACATGATGCCAGTCATGGACGGTATAGAGACGGCAAAATTAATCCGCAATTTTGGCTATTTAAAACCCATTGTAGCGTTAACTGCAAATGCGCTTACAGGGCAGGCGGAAATGTTCATGCAAAACGGCTTTGATGATTTTATTTCTAAACCGATTGATATTCGGCAATTAAATTTGTCCTTAAACAGATTTATCCGCGATAAACAGCCGTACGATGTACTTGAAGCCGCCAAAAAACAAAAAGAACTGTTCAAGGGTGTCTATTATAATTCCGCAATAGATCCGCAAATTGCAGAATTCTTTATTCGGGATACATTAAAGGCCGCGGCAATTATGGAATCCATTTATGTTAACAAGTGCCGCCGAACGGATGATATATCGCTGTTTATCATCAATGTTCATTCGATGAAAAGCGCTCTTGCCAACGTCGGAGAGAAAACCCTTTCCGATGAAGCGGCCAAACTGGAAAAAGCAGGACGAGAAAAAAACATTGAATATATTTTAACAGCTCTTCCGTCATTTATGGAACAGCTGTATGACATAGTTCACAGATTTGAAACAAAAAATGAACACAGGGAAGAAACAAAAAAAACAGAAGGCGATATGTCGTTCTTAAAGGAAAAAATCATGGAAATTAGGGCCGCGTGTTCTGTATATAACAGAAAAGCTGCCAAGGATTTACTGGCTGAATTAAGAACCAAATCATGGCCGCCTTCAGTTAACGAGTGCCTCATTGCAATTGCGGGTTTCCTGCTGCACAGCGAATTTGACGAAGCCGCAAAAACCATTGAAAAATTTGTAAATGATTAAGGTTTTTACGAAACTAACCGAGTTCTGGAAAAAGTTCCGTTTATAATATTTTTTTACCGGTATTTATCACTGCCAGTATATATCTGTCCATCAGGATATTTGCCATGATGGCAGCCGGAGATCTAAGTTGTATGTCGTATTCCGCTGTAAGGGACAGGCAAGCTTCCACAGATTCAGCGCCGTAGCGGCGTGAAGCTGCAATGTAATCATCTTTTACTTTGGGGGAGGATAGGCCGATTTTTTTTAATTCAAAACTATTATTAGCGTTTCCTGTTTCCAGCAGCGTTAAATAGTCGTCCAGTTTTCTAAAACACCACGCAAGATTTATTAATATTCCCTGAGGGCTTTCTTTTGCAGCTAACATTACAGAAACCGATTCAAGGGCTTTGGATAGATCGCCTGCCGCAATGCGGGAAAATAACGTGTAAGCGGATTCTTCCCTGTTGTGAGACAGCCATTTTTCAATGTCACCTGAGTTTACAGGTTTGTCTTTGGGTAAAAAGGGAATCAAGCGCGAACATTCCCGCCCTAGAGCATCTGTGTTGTTTTCTACAAGCTCAAGAATTGTGTTAACGCAGTCTTTGTCAATAACTAAACCTTCGCGCCTAAAAAAAGAAACAAGCCATTCGCTTTTTTCCCTCTCAAACATTTCATAGAAAATGCGGCAGTTGGCTTTCGGAACACCTGCCTGCAGGCATGATTCTTCAAGATATGACGCTATCTTGTTTTCATCGGAGAGCATTATTAATACAGTCTTTTTTTCCATGCTTTTTATGCATGAAACAAGAAGTTCAATTTCGTCCTTTTTTTTTATCAACTCGGCATTTTTTATAATGACAATACGCGCATCGGCGAAAAGACTTATATTTAAAAGAGTATCCGTAACTGTGCCGATATCTGTTTCGCCCGCGTAAAAAGTAAATTCTTCAGCGCTGCGGCTTTTTTCCTTTATGGAGTTTACAGCATCCTGTTTTTTGCCAAGCTCAGGACCAAAAAACAAATAAACGTTAGCTGACTCTGAAGATGCGGCCGCCATTCTAATAATTTCTGATTAATGTGAATAATCGTCCGAGGATTTTTACGTCCTGGCTGAATATTGGTTTGTATGCGGGATTTTCAGCCTGTAACCGAACTCTTGTGCTTTCCTTGTAAAAACGTTTAAGTGTTACGGCTTCGTCTATTACCGCCACAGCGATTTCTCCGTTTCGTACACTGCTTTGTTTTTCAATAATTGCTGTATCGCCTTCCAGAATACCTGCCCCGGACATTGAATCGCCCTTTACTTTTAACGCGAAATATTTCTTATTCTTTTTAAGCATGGAACGGTGCAGCATTACGCTTCCGTCATAATTTTCATCTGACAGGATAGGCATTCCCGCGGCAACGCTGCCAAGAATCGGGATATCCATCATATCAATATCTTCAGGTCTTGAATGGATCAATCCCATTGTCCGCGGACATTTATCGGTATGTTTCAGATGGCCTTTTTTCCGCAGCGCTGTTATATGATCGTGGGCTCCTTTAACTGATATGGAATAATGTTCGGCTATCTCCCTTATTGTAGGCGGATAAGAATTTTTCCTGATATAATCGGCAATAAAAGAGAGGATTTGTTTCTGGCGATCAGTCAACTCTTTCATAAATCTTCCTTAACAATCTTATATATAATATATCTGATATTTATTCAACCGGTATTTAATTTTTACGCGTCTGCCCAATACTGTGTTTTTTCAATTTGGCATGAAGATTGCTCGGATATATTCCAATAGCTTCTGCTGTTTTTGATATTATACCGTTGTTTTTGGAAAGCTGGTACTCCAGAAAATACTTCTCAAAATTATCTCTTGCTTCGTTAAAATTCTGCTCCAGTATATTATCCGGCAAGGTTGCCGTAAAGTCAGTCTGTTTTGTTTTTTGCGGTTTTTTATTTCTTTTATTGAGTAATTTATGCACGTCTTCTTCTGTGACAATATCTCCCTGATGTATTACCGCAATCCTTTCCGCGAGATTTTTTAATTCACGCACATTTCCAGGCCAGTCATGTGAAATTAATATATCCATCGCGCCTTCCGTTACTGTTATCTCTTTTTTCATTTGTTTAAGAAAGTGATAAAGCAACAGCGGGATGTCTTCAGGACGTTCACTCAGCGGAGGAACATGAATGGAGATGACATTCAGCCTGAAAAAAAGATCCCTCCTAAACCGCCCCGTTTCGCAGGCTTTTTCCAAATCCTGATTTGTCGCCGCAATTACCCGAACATCGGTTTCAATTGTTTTCTCTCCGCCTACACGCTCGATTTTTTGTTCCTGAATAACGCGTAAAACCTTCGCTTGCGCCGGCAGGCTCATGTCGCCGATTTCATCAAGAAACAGGGTTCCCCTGTTTGCAAGTTCAAAACGCCCCCTGCGGACGGAAATAGCGTCAGTAAACGCGCCTTTTTCATGACCGAAGAGTTCGCTTTCTATAAGGCTTTCAGGTATCGCTGCGCAATTTACATCAACAAAGGGGTTGTCTGTGCGGGATGAACACACGTGAATTGCCCTGGCAATTACTTCCTTTCCCGCACCGTTTTCGCCTGTTATTAATATTCTCGCATCGCTGCCGGCTGCCTGTTTGACAGTTTCGCGTATATTTCGTATAGCGGCGCTTGTTCCGACAATGTCCTCACAGTTAAAGAGTTTAATTTTCTTTAAGGTTTTATTTTCATCGCGAAGCTGTTTAAGGGTGAATGCGTTTCTGCAGACTGTAAGAACTTTTTCCAGCGACAGCGGCTTTTCAAGAAAATCGAAAGCTCCCAGTTTTACAGCGCGTACTGCCATGTCAACATTCGCATGGCCGGATATCATTACAATTTCTGCGGCCGGCCACTCGCCGCGTATTTTTTCAAGCGCCTCAATGCCGCCGAGTTTCGGCAGAAGGACATCAAGAAAAATTAAATCAATAATTTCACGTTTTAATATTTCTACACCTGCAACCGCGTCTTCCGATATAAAAACTTTATACTTCTCATCCTCCAGAATTGACGCGAGAGTTAATCTGATACCAGGCTCATCGTCGATGATAAGTACTGCCGGCATTATAAATCCTCTTTTGTTAAGACTTTGTTATTCTAAAGGCAGAATGATTGACTCACAAATAAAATATCAGGCAACCGGCAGATCGATATAGAATGTTGTTCCGGTGCCTTCCGCCGAATCGAACCAGATTGAGCCGTTATGATCATTTACTATTTTTTCAACGATCGGAAGCCCCAGCCCTGTTCCGGTCACTTTAGTTGTATAATACGGAGTAAAAATCAGCCTGCTTTCTTCAGCGCTTATGCCTTTTCCGGAATCCTTCACGCTTATTCTACAATAACAGACTTCGCGTTTTTCTACAAGATCAGTGCGTATTTCTATTAAACCGTTGAAAAAAACCGCATCAAGCGCGTTAATAATAATATTTGTCATTACCTGTAAAAAACGGTGTTTGTCGATTTTTAATTGTATGTTCGCAAGCACATTGCTGATATCAAATTTTACGCTAGGATATGAGCTTGAGTATGAATTAACTATTTCTGCTGTGGAATCGTACAGGTCTGTCAGCGTTTTGGAAAGCTCCATTGGTTTGGAAAGTGTTTTGAATTCATTAAGAAGGGAGGAGAGGCTTTCTGTTTCCTGAATGATCGCAAGCATTGATTTTTCAATGATTTCATCTATATTTTCAGGATTATTGCGCCATCTGCGCAGTACACGTTCAGCCGATAGTTTTATGGGAGTAAGAGGATTCTTGATTTCGTGCGCAAGCTGCTGAGACATGTTCTGCCATATGGAAATCTTTTCGTTATTTACAAGCGCGGCTCTGGATCTATCCAGATCCTGCACCATGGAGTTAAATGATCTTATAAGAATCCCCAGTTCATCATTTCTGCGGGTAAGTATCTGGATGGAAAAGTCTCCGTCGGCTACACGCCGTATTGCCTCTGTTAATTCCACGATTGGGTGGGTAATCCGCCTTGTAAAGGAGATTGTTATAATCGCTGTCATCAGAAGCGTCGGAAGGAAAAATACAGCATAATAATAAAATAAAAGAGTCCGCAGATTATCCCTGAGCTCGTTTATATTTTCAAAACGCCTTGTTTGATTTTCAAGAGCTACTCTGCCCGGATCAAAATCGCTTCCAAGTTCGTAGTTTATTACTATAACCGTATCATTCTGCGGTTTTTGCACATAACGAATTGTATCCAAATCGCGCGGCAGCTCTCTTGCCGCAAAGCCGCTTTCCGAAGAAGGAGGAGAGGCAAGCCTGAACTGTTCATTACCCGCAAACGAGCTGTCTGTCCAAACTATCCTGCTGTCTGATAACTGCTCCTGTTCTGCTGGCTTAAATACCTGAACAGCGGCGATATCCCGGGGCAGCCTGCCCTGAGACAGATTGGCTGTATTGGAAAAATCATTCTGCCTGATGATGTTTTCAAAGCGTTCCAGATGCATTGAATAGTTTTCCGCTATAAAACTGTTTGCCGACCTTGTTACCCTTTGAGCGTCTATGCTTTGCCAAAAACGGACAATCTCGTTTATGGCGGTGCTTGTTATTAAAATTACCGGTGTTATTGAGAAGATTACAATTACCGTAAAGTAACCTAAAAGTCTTGCATTAAACCTGCTTCCGGGCCTGTTTGATACAAAATCTACAAGGAGGTAAAAGAAGGAAATCCCCAAAACAATCATCAGTACTGCCGGAATTGTAAGAAACACTGTAAAATTCAGCCGGTCAGGCACTTCGCCGCGATCAAGGATACCTATAAAAAAACTGCGCGAAAAAAGAACGGTCAGAACACATAAAAGGGAATATATGAGAATTAATACCCGTACCCTGAATATTGGATAATCCGCCTGGCCGATTAACTTTCTAAATATATTCATCTATAAAAAGCCTCATTACAATAAAACAGCAAACTCCCAGATAAACAGTACAGGCAAAAGTCAGGCTATTCCAAATGATTTTAACAGCCTCATTCTTCTTCAAATTTGGACTCAAAAAGCCTTGCAAGTATTTCTACCGCGGTTTCTTCATCATCTCCTTCCGCTATTATTTTAAGTTCAGTGCCGTAAGACGCGCCCAAGGTAATTATACCCATTATTGATTTCGCATTAATCCGATTAGCGCCCTTTTCCATATATATGTTAGACGTAAAATTCTTTGTAGTCTGAACAAGCAGCGCTGAAGGGCGTGCGTGAATACCGGCTCTGTTTACTACCTTTACAATTTTTTCAGTCATTCCATACTTCCTAAATTTTTAAGGTAGTCTGTCTGTGACGCGTCTGCATTACAGACAGACTCTAAATAATATCCTCATGCCCGAAGAAAACAGAGCGCGAGGCGTCGCTTTCTATCCACTTAAGGATATTCTTGTTGAATTCCTTCGCGGCATGATAACCCATTGATTTAAGCCGTTCATTCATCGCGGCTGTTTCAATGATGATGGGAATATTACGGCCCGGTTTTACCGGTATCGTAAGTTTAGGAATATTTACTCCTAATAGTTCAACCGTATGATCTTCTGCTCCCAGTCGATCATAATTCTTTCCCGAATCCCACTCTTCCAGTTCAACTACAAGCTGGATTTCTTTTCTGTCCCTTATCGCTCTTACTCCGAAAAGATGCGTTATATTGACTATTCCGGGCCCCCTGATTTCCATGTGGTGCCCTATGATTTTGTTCGCTCCCGCGCCCATTAATGTATTGCCGTAGATACAGTTTATTTCCACAACATCATCCGCAACCAGACGGTGCCCCCTGTGAATCAGTTCAAGCGCAGTCTCGCTTTTGCCTACGCCGGAATCGCCCTGCAGCAGGATTCCCAGACCGTAAACTTCCACAAGAACGCCGTGCACTATCTGGCGCGGGGAAAAGATTCTGGAAAGGATTCGCATTATTCTCGCCGAAAAGTCTGACGAACCCAAATCGGTCTGCAGTATGGGACATTGCGCGTTTTCGGCAATATCAAAAAAAGCCTTGTGGGGGCTTAAGTTATGTGTAAAGATGCAGCAGGGCATCGAGTAATTGAATAATTCGCGGATTGTATCTGCTCTGCCTTCGTCTTCCAGCCGCCGCAAAAAGGAAACTTCTCCGCGTCCGAAAAGCTGAATCCTCTGATAGGCAAAGTCTTCAAAGAAGCCCATTATGGCGCCCATGGGCCGGTTCAAATCGGGTATGTCAATCGTCCTGCCAAGCCCTTTCCTTCCGCCCAAACACCGCAGGTTAAGAGAGTTATGTTCCTTGAGATCCATGTCGATTAAATCAAGTACCGTGAAAACTCTGTCAGCCATATGTAGAGTCTAGTGTAAATAACTTTAGTGTTCAATTATCCTGAAACGGTGCCTGCTGCGGTCTGCAATGCTGTCTTTGTTTTTAACTGCAGGCTGATACTGTAGGCAATTAAAGCGCTCACTGTTCTCTTCTTCCGCTGCAGTATAGATACATCATGCTGCTTATAGTAAACTATCACTATAGGCTAAAGTGAAGCAACACTATAGTCTATAGTGATAGTTCACTTTAGCCTATAGTGAACATTAACTTTAGCCTGTAGTGACCTTACACTATAGACTGTAGTGAGATATCACTTTAGACTATAGTAGTATGCCATGCAAGGCAGGAATTCAGTATCAGATTATCCATGAACGGCGCAGGAAAATACCCTAAAATTGCAGGCAAATGAATCCTGTATGCGTTAGACGACACTTAAGCAGGCTGACCCGCGGTTTATTGACGGGTATTTCCGGTAATGTTACAATAATCAGAGCTGCTTTATGGAAAAGGCGAAGCCTCCGATACAGCGGCATTTTAATCTCATTGATAAAACAATGAATCCAAAAGAACATTTTGCCGAAATACTTTCAAATACACTTAATAATTATGCGCCGTATTTAATATCAGAAAACACTGTTTTATTTAACGGGGATTGTTTAGGGATATTGAGTTCAATGCCTGATAATTCAATAGATATGATTTATGCTGATCCGCCCTATATGTTATCGAATGACGGGATTACATGCCAAAACGGCAAAATGGCAAATGTCAATAAAGGAAAGTGGGATAAAAGCAATGGTTTTGAGGAAGATACTGTTTTTCACAATGAATGGATTTCCGCCTGCCGCCGTATTTTAAAACCGGAAGGAACAATCTGGATTTCCGGAACATATCACAATATTTATCAATGCGGGTTTTTACTGCAGAAAAACAACTTTCATTTTTTGAATGATATAGCGTGGTTTAAACCAAACGCTTCTCCCAATTTAAGCTGCCGTTTTTTTACAGCGTCACACGAAACCATTCTTTGGGCCCGCAAGGATAAAAACGCAAAACATACATTTAATTACGATGAAATGAAAAACGGTTTGTTTCCTGAAGATAAATTAAAAAAAGAAAATGCGCAGATGAGATCCGTTTGGTCAATAACCGCTCCCAAAAACGGGGAAAAAGAATACGGAAAGCATCCGACCCAAAAACCATTGGATCTTCTTAAACGAATAGTGCTTGCGTCAACAAATGAAAATGATACAGTACTTGATCCGTTTTGCGGAAGCGGCACAACAGGGGTTGCCTGTAAACGCGTAAAAAACAGATCATTTATCGGGATAGAAATTGATACGCGTTATTGTGAGTTGGCAAAAAACAGATTGGGGCCGTGACAACCGGCCAGATTACCGAACAAATATGTTATAAACAGATTTTACTGTACAGCGGACTTTACTGCGTTCTGTCCGTAAAGAAACCGAATTTATCACTATACTAAACCGCTTCAAAATCCGCTGCTTTACAACTATTTATTAATGGGATAAATTTACCTTTGAGGGGAAATCTAGTGAAATTTAACTCAATAGAGCTATGTGCAGGCGCTGGAGGACAGGCCTTAGGGCTTGAAAAAGCAGGTTTTAAGCATATTGAGCTGGTAGAAATAGATAAGAACGCGTGCAATACGCTTCGTTTTAACCGCCCAGAATGGAATGTATTTGAAGGGGATATAAGGGATTATTCTCCTAAACCTGATGTAAAAATAGATTTATTAGCTGGAGGGGTGCCGTGTCCGCCATTCTCCATTGCAGGGAAGCAGCTTGGCAAAATGGATGAACGGGATTTATTTCCGGAAGCCTTGCGGCTTGTTAAGGAAATACAGCCCAGAGCGGTAATGCTGGAAAATGTAAGAGGTTTATTAGACTCTATTTTTGATGATTACCGGACAAAAATAATCAATAATTTAGAGAATTTAGGATATGCAGCAGACTGGAAATTGTTAAATGCTTCTGATTATGGTGTTTCACAATTACGTCCCAGAGTTGTTTTTGTTGCATTAAAAAAAGAACTTGAACCATTCTATTTTTGGCCGAATGCTTGTGAAAATACTCCTCCAACAGTTGGAGAATTACTATACGATATGATAACCAAAAACGGATGGAAAGGTGCAAGGCAATGGAAAAAAACAGCCTGTGATATTGCCCCTACAATTGTCGGCGGAAGCAAGAAACACGGCGGGCCGGATTTAGGTCCGACTCGGGCAAGGAATGCGTGGACGTCTTTGGGTGTAGACGGAAAAGGAATTGCTAACGATGCGCCTGAAAAGGATTTTGATGGTATGCCTCGTCTTACAGTTGAAATGGTTGCACGAATTCAAGGTTTTCCGTCAGATTGGATTTTTACCGGAAGTAAAACAAATAAATACCGGCAAGTCGGTAATGCATTTCCTCCGCCGGTTGCACAGGCTGTGGGACTTCAAATAAAAAAAGCTTTTGAGTTGTACGCTAAGTTTATCGAGCATAAACTGCCTGAAAAGAAATCTGCATAATGGCAAAAAAAGGCAATAACGCAAAAGATAAATTGCGAGCTTATTTTCTCTCTAACATCGGAAAGGTTTTAAATTCATATGAATTGCGTGAAGTTGCCGGAGGTCAAACCGAATGGGGAAGACGTGTTCGTGAATTAAGAGATGAAGAAGGATGTCAAATTTTGTCTCATAACGATAGAAGTAACTTAAAGCCAGGTGAGTATTTATTAGAAAATGATAAACCGATTCCGGCATTTTCTCGTGATATTTCAAAAGAAACCCGGGCTTTTGTACTGGATAGAAATGGTTTTACTTGTCAAATGTGCGGAACTGCTGCCGGTGAGTCTCATCCCTATGATTCTTCAAAAAAGACTCGGTTACATATTGGACATATTATTGACAAAAGTATGGGTGGTACGGATGATCCATCAAACTTACGTGCAATTTGTTCAATATGTAATGAAGGAGCTTCAAACACAACATTAACAAGACCCGATTTGCATAAATTATTAATACAAATTAGAAGAGCAACCAATGGCGATCAACTGGAGATATTAAAATGGCTTATTCAAAAGTTTCCGAAACAATCAAATGATTTTATTAAATAAGTATTTTCCAAAATCCCTTGCAAAAATCGCTAAATATGATATAAATAATCCAGGAGCGGAACGAATGGGCAAAACCGCCGCATTTTCTCAGGTGAATTCAAACTCTCTCTCTCTCTCTCTCTCTCTCTCTCTCTCTCTCTCTCTCTCTCTCTCTCGTTTTATAGAAGAAACTTGTCAATCTTGTCATATTACCTTTTTTTAAGGGATAAATTTGTCCACAGCTCAACGTCATCA
>Ga0209755_10000545_pt1 | contig 67803 bp, 62 predicted proteins | sample TergutCo191P1_FD_187301 | JGI IMG/M metagenome (GOLD analysis project Ga0209755, IMG submission 187301) | Cornitermes sp. P1 segment gut microbial communities from Petit-Saut dam, French Guiana - Co191P1 (SPAdes) (version 2) | ecosystem: Host-associated > Arthropoda: Insects > Digestive system...
CCCCCCCCAATACAATTTATATGGAGAGTAAGCAATGAAAACCATATTTATTATGGAAGACCACCCGATTGTGTCAGAGAGCCTTGCTTCCTTTTTTAATGATACAGGCAGGTGGAATGTTTTAGGAACAACATCATCACTTGCCGAAGCAAAGGAAATCATTCCGGTTTTAAAAAACATTGACGTTTTGCTCATGGATATTCTGCTTCCCGACGGCTGGGGGCTCGACATAATTCCGTGGTTAAAAAATCAAAATATTAAGATGCCGCTTTTAGCCGTCTTCACCGCGTTTGACGATTACAGCTATGTCAGTACGGCGCTCAGTTACGGCGTGATGGTATATTTGACAAAACTGCGGAACAAGGAAAAACTGGAAAACGCGATAATCAGCGCTTTCGACGGCATTGTCTGCATTGATGAAGACGCGCAAAGAAGAATAAATAAAATTACGTCTTTAACCGACATGCTGACAAACCGCGAAACAGAAATACTGATAAATGTAAAAAAAGGCCTAACCAATGATGAAATCGCCGGCAATTTAGGCATAAACCCGCGAACTGTCTCGAACATCATTTCGTGCATACTGGATAAAACGGGCATTAAGAACAGACGGACGCTTGAAAAAATTTAAAGCGTTAATGTCTGTTCTTTATCAAGGCGCGTTTATTCAACCTTAAACCTGTTCACTTCCTTAATTAATTTGGCTATGGCTTCCCTGTTCTTGACGCTGATTTCGTTAACCTGCGTTACTGCAATGTTGATTTGTTCCGCTCCGCTCGCCATCTCATTCATGCCGGAAGTGATTTCCTGCGTAACCTTTTCAAGATTCAAGCTTTCCTTAATAACTTCTTCGGAACCTTCAAGCATTTCTGTTGAGCCGCCCTTTACCTGCCTTGTTATCTGGCTTACGTTGCTTATGCCGTCCAGTGTCTGTTTGGAACCTTCTTCCTGTTCTTCCATCGCGCGGAGAATAACGTCTTCCTGCTGCGCAACTGTTCTTACGCTTGAATCAATCGATTCAAACTTGTTAAGCACGTTTTCTGTGGACTTGGAAATCTTGTCGATGGATTCTTTTATCTTTTTCAGCACTGTGCTGATCGTTTTGGATTGTTCGCTGGAACCTTCGGCGAGTTTTCGGATTTCATCGGCGACAACGGCAAACCCTTTGCCTGATTCACCCGCGTGAGCCGCTTCAATCGCCGCGTTCATCGAGAGAAGGTTTGTCTGGCTTGCGATGTTTTCCATAACAGAGTTGATTTCCAGAAGACCTTCCGACTCCCTTGAAATCTCCTGAATGTCAGACGCGACTTCCTGAAGACCTGAGCGCCCGTCTTCCGAAGCGCTAGTCAGGTTCTTTACATTGACGCTGTTTTTTTCCAGCGTGTTTGTAACAGAAGATATATTGGCTACCATCTCTTCGATGGCGGCTGACGCTTTTGAAACATGCATGTTCTGATCTTCAACGCTGAGATTTAATTTTTTGATGTTTCCTGTAACCTGCTCCATCGTAGCGTTGGTTTCCGTAACGCTCGCGCTCTGGTTTATAACCCTGCCCTTGATGCTGTGAATGTTGGCGGTTATTTCGTTTACAGCGGCGGCGGTTTCATTCATGTTGCTGGCAAGGTCGGTTCCGATGCCGGACAATATGTCGGCTTCTTTTTTGATTATTAAGATCAGCTTCTTTATCTTTTCTATTGTCTGGTTAAAGTAACGTGAAAGTTCCGTAATTTCATCTTTTCCTTTCTCTGCGATTTTAACCGTAAGATCGCCTTCGCCCTGCGCGATATCCTTTAATGTCGTCGCTACATTTACGACAGGCATCATTGTAAAATGAAGGACAAAGTAAACCAATACAGCCACTGCTATGACCATTATTACTGCAAGTATGATGGTCAGCCTTGTCATATCGTTTACTTCAGATAAAATATAGTCTTCTCTTGCCGCGACCATGACAGACCAGTATGCGTCTGAATTGCCGATACGAGCCGGCGAAAAGAAAGTTTCTAAAGTTGTTCCCATTGCTGCCGAATACGCAGAGCTGTGAAGAGTGCTTCCTTCAGTAACGGCTTTAATTGCGTTCGGCAGGTCATCACCTAAAAATCCTTCCGTATCTTTCATGTTCTTGCCGATGCGATCGCTGAATGAATGCGCAAGGACAGTTCCGTCGTTCGCGAAAATACCCATCGCGGTTATTTCTTCGTTGCCTTTGACGGTTTGCTCCAGCAGCTCCTGCATTTGCTCGATATTCACAAGATATCCGACAGCTCCTATAATCTGCCTTGTTGAATCATCAACAATAGGTCTCATCATTCTGACCACATACGCATCCTTTCCGGAAAGTGATCTTTTGATTGGGGGTTCTACCCTGTCTTTTATGTTGTTGATGTTAAGACTGTTCAGGTATGCGTATGTGGCGTCTATATCAGAAGTAGCTCTGGGAAGTAACTCACCGGTTTCTCTTGTATAACACATCGCGTACTGCCCTGCAGGACCGGAACCCGCCCTGCCGATCATCTGCGCGTCCAAGCCGTCAAGGGCGTTGGGGCGCCAGACCGTGTAAATCTGCAGATACTCAGGATTGGCTTCCATGACCGCGTATATCATCTCGTCAAAACGATCGCGCCGTTCTTCCACCGCGAATCTTTCGTATTGAGAAAATATATTCTCAAGGGTGCCAAGCATCGTAAAACGGGCATTTTGCCTGCCTTCCCAGAACCCAGCCTGCTCGCTTGAGATGTAATGAATTACTTCTCTGTTCAGTTTAATCGCAATTTCTGACGAACTGCTAAGCAGAATGATGGATATTGCCGCTACGACAACAATCAATATGGCGATTACCATAATGCTTAATTTAATTTTTAGTTTCATATTTTTCCCCTGTAATAACTGGTACACATCATTATAAACCAGAAAAGTGAGAATTTGTAGATTATTGCTATATATCTGTTAACCGGCAGCTTTGCGGCAAATATTTTTCGTAAGTAACTTTATAAAAAAGTCTGTCTATAATGTGTCCACATTACAGACAGACTTTAATTAACGTGAAAAAGTTGATACCTTAATGAAGGATGTCCCCCAGTTTAAGGCTATAATTTATTCAACCTTAAACCTGTTCACTTCCTTAATTAATTTGGCTATGGCTTCCCTGTTCTTGACGCTGATTTCGTTAACCTGCGTTACTGCAATGTTGATTTGCTCCGCTCCGCTCGCCATCTCATTCATACCGGAAGTGATTTCCTGCGTCACCTTTTCAAGATTCAGGCTTTCCTTAATGACTTCTTCGGAACCTTCAAGCATTTCTGTTGAACCGCCCTTTACTTGCCTGGTTATCTGGCTTACGTTGCTTATGCCGTCCAGTGTCTGCTTGGAACCTTCTTCCTGTTCTTCCATCGCGCGGAGAATAACGTCTTCCTGCTGCGCAACTGTTCTTACGCTTGAATCAATCGATTCAAACTTGTTAAGCACGTTTTCTGTGGACTTGGAAATCTTGTCGATAGACTCTTTTATCTTTTTAAGCACTGTGCTGATCGTTTTGGATTGTTCGCTGGAACTTTCCGCGAGTTTTCGGATTTCATCGGCGACAACGGCAAACCCTTTGCCTGATTCACCCGCATGAGCCGCTTCAATCGCCGCGTTCATCGAGAGTAGGTTTGTCTGGCTTGCGATGTTTTGCATAACAGAGTTGATTTCCAGAAGACCTTCCGACTCCCTTGAAATTTCCTGAATGTCAGACGCGACTTCCTGAAGACCTGAGCGCCCGTCTTCTGAAGCGCTCGTCAGGTTCTTTACATTGACGCTGTTTTTTTCCAGCGTGTTTGTAACAGATGATATATTGGCTACCATTTCTTCGATGGCGGCTGACGCTTTTGAAACATGCATGTTCTGATCTTCAACGCTGAGATTTAATTTTTTTATGTTTCCTGTTACCTGCTCCATCGTAGCGTTGGTTTCTGTAACGCTCGCGCTCTGGTTTATAACCCTTCCCTTGATGCTGTGAATGTTGGCGGTTATTTCGTTTACAGCGGCGGCAGTCTCGTTCATGTTGCTCGCAAGATCAGTTCCGATGCCGGACAATATGTCGGCTTCCTTTTTGATTATTAAGATTAGTTTTTTTATCTTTTCTATTGTCTGGTTAAAGTAGCGGGAAAGTTCCGTAATTTCATCTTTTCCCTTTTCCGCGATTTTAACCGTAAGATCGCCTTCGCCCTGCGCGATATCCTTTAATGTCGCCGCTACCTTTACAACCGGCATCATTGTAAAATGAAGGACAAAGTATATTACTACTGCTACTGCTGCGGCAATTATAACTGCGAGAATAATGGTCAGCTCTGTCATATGGTTTACTTCGGATAAAATATAGTCTTCTCTTGCCGCGACCATGACAGACCAGAACACGTTTGAATTGCCGATACGAGCCGGCGAAAAGAAAGTTTCTAAAGTTGTTCTCATTGCAGGGGAATATGCAGAGCTGTGAAGAGTGCTTCCTTCAGTAACGGCTTTAATTGCGTTCGGCAGGTCATCACCTAAAAATCCTTCCGTATCTTTCATGTTCTGACCGATACGTTCCTTGAATGTATGCGCAAGGACAGTTCCGTCGTTCGCGTAAATAGCCATCAGCGCTATTTCATCGTTGCTATTGACCGTTTGTTCCAATACATCCTGCATTTGCTCGATATTCACAAGATATCCGACAGCTCCTACAATCTGCCTTGCATTATCATCAACAATAGGTCTCATCATTCTGACCACATACCCTTCCTTCCCGAGAATTTGTCTTGGGATTGGAGGTTCTACCCTGTCTTTTATGTCGTTGATGTTGATACTATTCAGGTATGCATACGCGGCGTCTATATCAGTATTTACTCTTACATTTATGTCGCCGGTTTCCCTTGTATAACTCATCGCGTACTGCCCTGCAGGACCGGAACCCGCCCTGCCGATCATCTGCGCGTCCAAGCCGTCAAGAGCGTTGGGGCGCCAGACCGTGTAAATCTGCAGATACTCAGGATTGGCTTCCATGACCGCTAATATCATTTCGTCAAAACGATCGCGCCGTTCTGACGCCGCGAATCTTTCGTATTGAGAAAATATATTCTCAAGGGTGCCAAGCATCGTAAAACGGCCATTTTGCCTGCCTTCCCAGAACGCAGCTTCTTTGTCTGCGATTAAATGAATTACATCTCTGTTCAGTTTAATTGCGATTTCTGACGAACTGTTAAGCAGAATAATCGAGACTGTCGCAATAACGGCAATCAATATGGCGATTACCATAATACTTAATCTAATTTTTAGTTTCATATCTTCCCTCTGTAAAATAGAATAGTTAATACATAATTTAATTATAATTCAAAAGTTTTAAAATTTGTAGAAAATTATCATAATAATTGATTATTATAACATATAAAAATCCTTACTGAAAAATAAAAGAATAAAATTTTCAAATCTCTATTGACAATCTTCCCGTAAACCGTTAATCTAATACATAGTAAACAGATATGTGTACTAATTTACAATAAACTAGTGTACTGCAGGAATATTTCAGAACACTTTACAAGGAGCAAATTATGTCAAAAGAAGGAACGCTTAACGCGCTTAGCAAGGAGCAGGCTTATCAGCTTGCGGATATCACCAAAACGCCGCCTCAGTTTGGGGCTTTAACCCCGCGGTGGCTGACGCGATTTATGGAGTTTAAGGGGCTGGAAGCGGGCATTTACAGGGTAAATAAGGTTGTGGAGGGCGAAACACCGCTCGATATCCTTTGCTCGTCCGAAAAAAAGAGCACAAAAATCCCGGCGGGCTCTGTTGAGTATCAGCAGAAACCGAGGGAATACATTCTTAACTCGATATCGACAACGATTAATGTTGATACGAGCGTTGCCGATGTTTATTCGTCGCCCTACGACCAGACAAGAGAACAGCTCAATTTGGCTGTTGAAAGTTTGAGGGAGAGGCAGGAGAGTCAGATTATCAATAATGATGATTACGGCTTGTTAAAAAATGTTGCGGAAAGCCAGCGCGTTACGCCGATTAAGGGCGCGCCGATGCCTGACGATTTGGACGAATTAATTTCCAAAGTGTGGAAAGAACCGTCGTTCTTTTTGGCGCACCCAAGGGCGATTGCCGCTTTTACACGTGAATGCACAAGGCGCGGAGTGCCGCCCAATACGATAAACCTTTACGGCGGAAACTTTATTCTCTGGCGCGGCATTCCGATTGTACCGACTGATAAACTGCTTGTTGACGGCGTTAAAAAACCAAAAGGCAAGAGCGGTAAAACAAACATTTTATTGGTTCGCACGGGCGAATCGAAGCGCGGCGTTATCGGGCTTCATCAGAGCGGTATGCAAAACGAGCAATCAAAGGGGCTTTCCGTCCGCTTTAAAGGCGTTGATGACGAAGGGATTGCCTCATACTTGCTCTCGCTCTACTGCTCAGCCGCAATTTTAGCGGACGATGCAATCGCTGTTCTGGAAGATGTAGAAGTGGGCGATTACTATGATTACACCTAACGATATAAGTTTTGCGCAGTCTGAGTTTTCTCAAGCAGAGTTAAACTCTTATGGTTTGCCGAGTGAGAAAGAGTTGGCGGATTGGGCGCAGAGTTATTTCCCGGAGCTTAACGGAAGAGTTAATAATGGAAGAAATGAAAATGTTGATCCATCTTCTTTTTCTCCGATAGTTGTACCAGGTGCAAATTCATCATCTTCGTTTGATGTAAACCGTATTCGCGCGGATTTTCCAATTTTGAGTGAACGCCTAAGCAACGGTAAGCAATTAATATGGCTTGATAACGGCGCGACCACACAGAAGCCCCGCCAAGTGATAAATCGTATTTCGTACTTTTATGAGCACGAGAATTCCAATGTACACAGGGGAGCGCATGAACTTGCCGCGCGTTCGACAGACGCGTATGAAGCGGCGAGAGAAACTACCGCGAGGTTTTTGGGCGCACCGTCAAAAGACAATATTGTTTATGTGCGCGGAACAACAGAAGGGATAAATCTTGTCGCACAAAGTTATGCGAAACCTTTGTTGAAAAATGGAGATGAAATTATACTTACAATATTGGAACATCACGCGAATATTGTTCCCTGGCAATTAGTCGCGCAGGAAACAGGCGCAGTTATTAAAGTTGCTCCCGTTGACGATACAGGGCAGATAATTTTATCGGAATACGAAAGATTGTTTACGGGGCGAACAAAGTTTGTTTCCATTACTCATGTTTCTAACGCATTGGGAACAATTACGCCTGTTCATGAAATGGTGCAAATCGCGCATCGTTACGGCGTTAAAATTTTGATTGACGGCGCGCAGTCTGTAGCGCATACGCCATTAAACGTAAGCGAACTTGACGCGGACTTTTATGTTTTTTCCGGTCATAAAATTTTCGCGCCGACAGGAATCGGAGCTGTGTACGGAAAAACTTCTGTTTTTGAAGAAGCTAAACCGTATCAGGGCGGCGGCAACATGATCAAAGACGTAACTTTTGAACGCACAACTTATAACCCGGCGCCTAGTAAATTTGAAGCGGGAACAGGAAATATTGCCGACGCTGTCGGTCTTGGAGCAGCTCTTGATTACGTTATGCAATTAGGTCTTCCAAACATTGCCGCTTATGAGCATGAACTTCTTGACTACGCTACGCGCGAATTAAAAAAGATAAACGGCTTGCGTCTTATCGGAACCGCGAAAGAAAAAGCGAGCGCGTTATCTTTCATTTTGGAAGGGAGAAGCGTTGAACAAGTTGGAAAACATTTAGCGGAATATGGTATCGCCGTGCGAGCAGGGCATCATTGCGCACAGCCGATATTGCGCCGCTTTGGATTGGAATCGACAGTTCGCCCGACAATCGCTTTTTACAATACACCGGACGAAATCGATGCATTGGTTAGAGCAATTAGGGAAATAGCATAGTTGGGTTGTCATAAAACTTCGTTTTATGTTCGATTATAATGAGCGTCCATTCGGACGCACTAAATTGAGGTTACTATGAAACAAAGTTCACAAATCATGACGGAAATAGAGCGGGTAACCGGTATAATTATCGATTCTGCCGAAGACAAGTTACGCGAAATGCCGCAACAGCCTGTTAAATCTGTTATTGTCGACATGATTGGACAGCTTCAGCATGTATTATTCCCCGGTGTTTTTCAGGGCGCGAATGTAAACAAGAACAGAATAAGCGTTATGCTTGAAGAAATTTATGATGCCTTTTGCGTCCAGATTTCTTTAGCTCTGCGCTACGATTTACGTTATAAAGACATCGGGAAAAACGAAAACGAAGAAGAAGCCGCAAAAATTACGCAGCAATTTATTTCAAAGATTCCTGAGATAAAAGAAAAACTTGATACGGATATTGAAGCTGCGTATAACGGCGACCCTGCGGCGTACAGCAAGGCGGAAATAATTGTATCGTATCCCGGCATTTACGCCGGAATGGTTCACAGGATCGCGCATGAACTTTATTTACTCTCCGTTCCGCTTATACCAAGAATAATGAGCGAATATGCGCATAACGTAACAGGCATTGACATTCACCCCGGTGCAAATATAGGAAAATATTTTTTCATGGATCACGGCACAGGCATTGTTATCGGCGAAACTACGATTATTGGAAACAATGTTAAATTGTATCAGGGTGTAACTCTTGGCGCGTTGTCTACTAAAGGCGGGCAAAGTATTAAGGGAGTTAAACGCCATCCTACAATTCACGATAATGTAACAGTTTATTCCGGGGCTTCAATTTTGGGAGGCGATACAATAATCGGCGAAGGCGTTGTTATTGGCGGCAACGCTTTTGTTGTAAGATCGATACCTGAAAAAACGCGAGTGAGCGTTAAGAACCCTGAATTGCAATATAAAAATAATAATATTTCTACGCACATTGAGCTGGATCAAAAGGAGTTTTGGTATTATGAAATTTAGCCTTATTGATTTGGTCGTTTACACTCCTATTATTGAATTAAATAATATCAAGGCAGCAGAAAAATTATCTCCTGATGTTAAAATATTCGCAAAAGCAGAATTTTTAAATCCAAGCGGTTCTGTTAAGGACAGGGCGGCAAGAGGGATGATACTGCACGGCATTGAAACAGGAGAACTTACAAAAAAGAAAACAATTTTGGATTCTACAAGCGGCAACACAGGAGTCGCTTACGCAATGTTCGGCGCTGCGCTTGGATATAAAGTAAAACTTTTTATGCCGTCAAACGCAAGCATGGAGAGAAAAAAGGTAATAAGAGCTTATGGAGCAGAAATTGTTGAAACAGATCCGCTTGAAGGCTCGGACGGCGCATACAATGCTGCCATGAAAGAAGTGCAAGATAAACCTGAATTATATTTTTTCCCGAACCAGTATAATAATTTTGAGAATTCGCAATCGCATTATAACACAACAGGCGATGAACTTTACAAGCAGTGTAAGCCCACACACTTTGTCTGCGGCACAGGCACATCGGGAACTTTTATGGGCATATCAAGAAGGCTTAAAGATCACGATGCGTCAATACAGATAACGCTGATGCAGCCCGATTCGCCTTTTCACGGGCTTGAAGGCATGAAGCACATGGCGACAACCATAAATCCTAAAATTTTTAACGCGGCTATTGCCGACAATCGCATCGAAGTAAAAACTGAAGACGCGTATAAAATGGCGCGCCGTCTTGCCGCGGAAGAAGGTTTATTTGTCGGAGTGAGTTCAGGCGCGAATGTGCATGCGGCGCTGGAAATAGCGAAAACACTTCCGGCCGCTTCCTCAGGAAGCGAAGGCTTTCGCGTCGCAACCATACTTTGCGACAACGGATATCGTTATCTTTCAGAGCCATTATGGAGAGATATTTAATGCTTAAACTTTTACCGGAACACGAAAAAATTATTCGCGCGGAAGGTGAAAGCGCATACCCCAATGAATGCTGCGGCATTTTAATCGGTGAGATTGACGATAAGGGTGTTAAAACTATAAAATATACAGAGGCAATCCGCAATGCGCGTGAGGACGGCGAACAGTATCACCGTTTTTTAATTACGCCTGAAGACATGATGCAGGCGGAAAGAAACGCGCGAAAAAGAAAGCAGGACGTTGTTGGTTTTTATCATTCGCATCCGGACCATCCGGCGCTTCCGTCCGATTATGATAAAGAACACGCACTTCCTTTCTATTCTTATGTGATTGTCTCTGTAAATAAAAAAAAGGCAGAAGATTTAACAAGCTGGGAATTAACAGCAGACAGAAAAAATTTTGAAAGCGAAAAGATTTTGAAGGAGGTTTAAAATGATTAATATATTAATACCCTATGCGCTGCGTTCTTTTACTGAGCGTAATGCCGAAGCAGCAGTCGATGCTAAAACCGCTGGTGAAGCGTTAAACGCTCTTGCGAATCTTTATCCCGACATCAAAACGCATTTATTTGCAGATAACGGACAGTTGCGCGATTTTATTAATCTATTTATTGACGGAAAAAATATTAACACCCTGCAGGGGCTCGATACTCCTGTCGCGGAAAACAGCGAAGTAATGATAATCCCCGCAATCGCTGGAGGAAATAATGGCTTTAGAAGAACTTACGCTTACAAATGAAGAAATTTCCAGATACAGCCGCCATTTACTGCTGCCGGAAATCGGCGTAGAAGGGCAGGTAAAATTAAAAAACGCGAAAGTATTAATTGTAGGCACAGGCGGCCTTGGCGCGCCGCTTGCCCTTTATTTATCAGCGGCAGGAGTAGGAACAATTGGGCTTGTAGATTTTGACGAAGTAGACGCGTCAAATTTGCAAAGGCAGATTATTCACAGTTCCAAAGATATAGGAAGACCAAAGGTCGCGTCCGCAAAAGACAGAATAAAAGGCATAAATCCTTTTGTAAATGTTGTTGTGCATAACACAATGCTCACAAGTAAAAACGCGATGGAAATAATCGGCGAATACGATATTGTCGCGGACGGAACGGACAATTTTCAAACACGTTATCTTGTAAATGACGCGTGTGTGTTTCAGGGGAAAGTAAATATCTACGGTTCTGTTTTCCAGTTTGAAGGACAGTCAAGCGTTTTTGGTGCAAAGGAAGGGCCGTGCTACAGATGCATCTATCCGTCTCCGCCGCCTCCGGGACTTGTTCCCTCATGCGCAGAGGGCGGAGTAATGGGAGTGCTGCCCGGTATCATTGGAACCATTCAGGCGGCGGAAACAATTAAAATGATAGTCGGCGGAGCCAAACCTTTAATCGGACGGCTGCTTCATTTTGACGCATGGCGAATGAAATTCCGCGAACTTAATTTGGAAAAAGATCCAAATTGTCCTGTGTGCGGAAAAAATCCGTCAATAAAAGAACTTATCGATTACGAACAATTCTGCGGACTTAAAAAAGATCAAAATAGTGAACCGATAGAAACAATTACCGCCATCGAATTAAAAAAACGTTTGGACGCAGGAGACAAAATTCAATTTATTGATATACGCGAGCCGCATGAACGCGCCATCGTTAAATTTCCAAACGCGATCATTATGCCACTTGGTCAACTGGTTAGGCGAATGGAAGAATTGGATTCAAGCATCGATTCGGTATTCCTCTGCAAAATCGGACAGCGCAGCATTTTAGGAATCCGCGCGTTACGTGAAGCGGGCTATAAAGGAAAACTTTTAAATCTGCAGGATGGCTTAAACGCATGGGCAAAAGATGTTGATAAATCGATGCCTGTGTATTAATCCCTATTGAATACATAGTAAACATATATTAATATTCTGTTATGGACATAAGCACAATTTGCGTACACGGCTGTGATAAAAAATACGATATTACAGGCGCGGTATCTGTTCCAATTTTCGCGTCTTCAACTTTCGCGCACCCTGGCGTCGGGCAGAGTACAGGGTTCGATTATTCCCGTTCTCAGAATCCCACAAAAGAACATTTGGAACATACAATTACAGCGCTTGAAGGCGGCACTGATACTGTCGCGTTTTCATCCGGGATGGCGGCAGTGTCCGCGCTTATGGAATTATTTTCACCGGGCGATCACATTATCGCGTCTTATGATTTATACGGCGGCACATTCCGTCTTTTTTCGCACATATCAGAAAAGAACGGAATTGCTTTTTCGTACGCAAAGACTTTGGAAGATATATCTGCCATGATCACGCAGAAAACGAAAGCGGTTTTAATTGAAACCCCGACAAATCCGATGATGAATGTCGTTGATATTGAAGCGGCTGCGAAAATCACCCAGAAGAAAAATTTGTTTTTGATTGTTGACAACACTTTTTTAACGCCTGTTTTTCAAAGACCTTTATCGTTAGGTGCAAATATAGTTCTTCACAGCGGGACAAAATATCTTGGCGGCCATAATGACGCTCTTGCGGGAATGTTGACTGTAAAAGACAGCGCTGCCCCTTGCGATTATATTTTGTCGGAGCGGCTGCGTTTTATCGCCAAAACAACCGGCGGCTGTCTTTCGCCTTTTGACAGTTTTTTAATTATCCGCGGCATTAAAACTCTTGCGCTGCGAATGGATCGTCATAATAAAACAGCGTTAGCTGTCGCGCAATGGCTTTTAACTCAAAATAAAATAAAGAAAGTTTATTATAATGGTTTAAAGGATCATCCCGGTTACGCGGTATCATGCCGGCAGGCAAGCGGCTTCGGCGGAATGATTGCATTTACTGTCGATACAGAGAAGACGGCGAAGTCAATTTTGGAAAATGTAAAATTAATAAAATACGCCGAAAGCCTTGGCGGAACTGAGAGCCTTATCACCTACCCCCTGCTTCAAACTCATGCTGATCTTCCGCAGCAGGAACGCGAAGCGCGCGGAATAAACGGCTGTCTTCTGCGCCTTTCCGCCGGTCTTGAAGACGAGAATGACATAATCGGCGATTTAAAACAGGCGATAGAGCGTTAAATGAAATATGATTTTGATTCTGTAATAGAAAGAAAAAAAACAAACAGCATTAAATATGATCCGGCATCAAGGGGAAAACCCGAAGACGTTCTTCCAATGTGGGTTGCCGATATGGATTTCGCCGCGCCCCCTTGTGTAATTGACGGGCTTGTGTCCCGCGTAAAACACGGAATTTTCGGTTATTCGGAACCGGGCGCGTCATATTGGGCGGCTGTGCAAGGATGGTTTAAAAACCGCTTTAACTGGAACACGGAAAGGGAATGGCTGTGCATAACACCCGGTGTAGTAAACGCTCTGTATCTTGCTGTGCGCGCTTTTACAAAAACGGGGGATTCTGTTTTAGTTCAGCAGCCTGTGTATTATCCTTTCGCTTCGTCTGTGCAAAAGACAGGGCGTAAGCTTCTTGTAAATGAGCTTGTTTACAACGGCGGCTGTTACACGATTAACTTTGAAGATTTTGAAAACAAGGCGGAGAACGCAAAACTTTTTATCTTGTGCAATCCGCATAACCCCGCAGGCAGGGTATGGAAGCGCGAAGAACTTTTTCGCATGGGCGAAATATGTCTGCGCAATAATGTAACGGTTATCTCGGATGAAATTCATCAGGATATTGTATTTTCACCTAACAAACATCTTGTATTCGCTGATATTGATAAAAAGTTCGCGGATTTTACGATTACATGCACAGCTCCATCAAAAACTTTTAATCTTGCAGGATTGCATCACGCAAATATTTTTATTTCTAATAAAATTTTACGCTCGCTTTTTTTTCAGGAATATGAAAGCACAGGAATGAGCCAGCCGAATATTATGGGTCTTGTTTCATGTGAAGCGGCTTATAAAGACGGCGCTGACTGGCTGGATGAACTTATTTTATATATTGCGGATAACGTTGCGCTTCTTGATAATTTTTTGAAAACGAATGTCCCTAAAATAAAAATTGTTAAACCTGAAGGGACATATCTTGCGTGGCTTGACTGCCAGGGACTTGGTTTAACAGTAAAAGAATTGAATGAAGCAATTACAAATAAAGCGAAATTATGGCTTAATGACGGCGTTATGTTCGGGAAAGGCGGAATAGGGTTCCAGCGGATGAATCTTGCCTGTCCGCGTTCAATATTGAAAAAAGCGCTTGAATCGCTGGCTTTGTTGGATGTTTGAATTTATTTTTGTAAAGAAAAACAAATCATAATTATTTTCTGCTTATCGCTTCCAGTAAACCGCTAAGATAACTTAATCCTATTGCCCTGTCATAAAGCCCGTAGCCCGGCATTGAAACTTCGTCCCAGATGTTTCTGCCGTGATCCGGACGCACAGGACCGTCAAATCCTGTGTCATATAACGCCTTCATAATAGTGTACATATCAAGCGAACCGTCGCTTGACAGGTGCGCGGACTCTTCAAAGCAGCCGGCTTCATTGTGCTTAACGTTCCTGACATGAGCGAAGTGAATCCGTCCTTTTAAGCTGCGTATAATACCGGGGATATCATTGTCCGGATTAGTCCCGAGGCTTCCTGAGCAAAGCGTTACGCCGTTATAAGGGTTATCAACCGAATTTACAAGGCGCAAAAGGTCTTTATTATTTTTCATGATGCGCGGAAGTCCGAAAACCGGCCATCCCGGATCATCGGGGTGCATCGCCATTTTAACGCCGTATTTTTCGCAGGCAGGCATCACCGCTTTTAAGAAATATATAAGGTTTACAAATAACGTTTCTTCGTCAATATTTTCGTACAGTTTAAAAAGTTCTTTTATTTTTTCCATACGTTCAGGCTCCCAGCCGGGAAGCAGGAAGCCGCCTGCCTTGTTTTGCATAACGTTAAAAATATTTTCACGGTTGATTTTATCAATAATTTTTTGATCATAGGACATTACAGAAGCGCCGTCCGGACGGATTTTCGCCAAATCCGATCGCGTCCAGTCAAAAACCGCCATAAAATTGTAACAGACAAGATTAATTCCCGCGCCGGAAATAATTTTCAGCGTGTCAATGTATTTTTCGATATACATATCGCGCTGGCTGCTTCCTGTTTTTATCGCGTCGTGAACATTAACGCTTTCAATTCCCGCGATGGCAAGTCCGTATTCTTCCGCATGTTTTTTAAGCGCAAGCAGTTCTTCTTTTTTCCATTCCTCGCCAGGCTGTTTACCATAGAGGGTTGTAATTATTCCGCTTAAACCGGGCACCTGACGAATCTTGTCAAGAGTTACAGGATCATAACCGGGCCCAAACCAGCGCATTGTCATCTTCATTTTTTTACCCTGTTTTAATATGTATTAATTTTCATGCCACAGGGTAATTGTGCCATTTTCGCGCGTTTTTGTCATGTCGATAATACGCTGATTTGACGAGCCGCGGAACGGCAGCTTCGCCGATCTTAATTTATGTATATATTTTCCGTCAATTAATAAATCACACAATGAAAATAGCCCTTTTATTCCGGCGTCAGTGTTTGAAAGATCAAGCAGCTCTTCATAGGTATAACCCGTGTAAATAACGACGTCCCATCCTGTTTGGCGGATCGCATGCGCAATCTGGGCAAGAGCGTCCGCCTGCAAAAAAGGTTCGCCGCCTGAAAAAGTAATTCCCCTGTGTGTTTTTTTATGCTGCTTTGCCATGCGGATAATCTGCTTAACGGAAAATTCTTTGCCGCCTTCCGTATCCCAGCTTTCGGGATTATGGCACTTGGGGCAGGAATGAAAGCAGCCTTGTGTAAAAATCACATATCTTAATCCCGGGCCGTCTACGACGCTTTCCGCCGTTATTCCCGATAATCGCATAACGCTTGTCATATAAACCGCTTAAAGACTGTTTTCATTCAGATACCTGTCCGCCGCGGAAACCGCCCGTTTAAACGCGCTGTGCAGAATGTTAAGCGCAATTTCATCAAGAATGGAATTGACGTTTTTCGGCCACTCTTTCTTTTTTAATTCGTCGAGCAGTTCCTTTGCGGTTTTTTTGTCAAACGCGGAGCAAGCTGTTTTTATCGCGTTAAATTTTTCATGCAGATAGGAAGCGTCTTCGTCTGTAATTACCGCATCGTTTTCTTTTTCGTCAGGCTTATATTTTTCTATCAGGGCGGAAAGCGATTTTAGGAAAGCCTGATTTTCATTTGCGATTATTGCCGTATTGCGCTTAATTCCTGCCTGTTCAAGCTTGTAAGCCGTGTTTGAAAGATCTTTTTCGCCGATATTTGACAGCGCGCTTTTTATCCCGTGAATCGTCGTGATGTATAAATCAATATCGTCAATTTCAGAATTACCGGATGTAATGTTCATATTTTTTAAAACGCTAATTGCGTTTTCTGCGTCCAGTATAAATAATTTTCTGATTTCCTGCAGCTTTATGGGATTTTTTTCTGAATCCAGCAAATTTTTTTGTTCTTTGCCGCGCTGCAGCTGCCTTGCCGCTTCTATGACACCGGCCGGTTTTTTATCCCGGATTAGATCCATTAATATCTGATTAAGTTCGCGCGAATCGATAGGCTTGGAAATATATCCGTCAAAACCGTTTTTCAAAAACACTTCCGACTGGCCGACAAGCGCGTTAGCTGTCAACGCGATAATTTTTTGCGCATATCCCATGGCGCGCAGATTCTTAGCGGTTTCTATGCCGTCCATTTTCGGCATCATATGATCCATGAAAACAATGTCGTATTCGCCGCCGTTTCTTATTTTTTCAATTGCTTCATACCCGCTTGTTGCGGTGTCAATTTTTAAACCGTAGGGGATTAACATTCCTTTTGCTACATATAAATTTGATTCAACATCATCTACGACAAGCACGCTTCCGTAAGGCATATACTCGCGGATAAACTGAACCTTCTTCATTATGGTTGTGTTCTGGAAATTGAAGCTGCGCAGTTTGTCCGACAGATCGGCTCCGCAGACGGCGGAACCTGCGCGTTTCTGCGGAAGCCTTACTGTAAATACAGAGCCTTTTCCCTGTTCGCTTTCCACGGAAATTTGTCCGTTCATAAGGTCTACAAGGCGTTTTGTAATGCTCATGCCAAGACCTGCGCCGATTGTCGTGCGGTTTGTCTCAAGATTAAAACGGGTGTATTCGTCAAAAAGTCTTTCAAGCTGTTTTTTGCTCATGCCCTGGCCTGTGTCGCTTACGCTGATGACAAGAATTACATTTTCCTGCGTCTCTGTGTCTTCGCACGAAATATTAAAATTAATATTTCCGCGGTCTGTATATTTAAACGCGTTTGATAAAATGTTATTCAAAACCTGTTTAATGCGAAGCTCGTCGCCTTTTAATTCGTAAGGCGTGTTTACGTCAACTTCAATTAAAAATTCAACCGGTTTGCTTTCATAACGCAGGCGGTTAATCTGAACAGTGTCGTTAACAAGACTTGGAATATCGTAAATAACCGGAACTAGTTCCAGCCTGCCCGCTTCAATTTTTGAAAGATCGAGTATGTCATTAATAATATTTAAAAGCAGATCGCCTGACTCGTAAATTTTGGAAAACGCGACGCTTGTTTCCGGCGAAAGATTTTCGCGCTGAAGCTGGATCTCCGCAATTCCAAGAATCGCGTTCATCGGCGTGCGGATTTCGTGGCTCATGTGCGAAAGGAAAATGCTTTTTGATCTGCTGCTTTGCTCCGCCTGTTCTTTCGCCGCGACAAGTTCCGTCATGTCGATTGAATGCTGCATATGAACAGTTTTACCGTCGGGCCAGCCGATATATCTGTCAATGTTTCTGTAGATGCGGCTGGTTAATTCGCTGTGTTCTTCCCATATAACAGCGCTTTCAGGATCAAGGTCGAGTTTATAACACGGGCAGAATTTGCACCTTTTATCAAGGCCTTTTTGTAAAATTTCGTAACATAAAAGTCCGACACAATCGTAATCAATTCCGAAATGTTTTTTCATGCTGTCATTGATAAAAAGAATTTCGCCTGTAGCGGGGTCTGTAACATAGATCATTACATCAAGGCCGTTCATGATATTTTTTAGATTGCTTAGCGCGTTCTTCTCTTCGATAGCCTTGTCTTTCTCCGCGATCGCCGCCATTTTTTCGCGCAAATCGCGCATATAAGCGATAAAAATATTCTGCCCTTCAAATGTTGAACGGACTATTGTAACTTCGCAGGGCAAAAGTTCGCCGTTTGGTTTTTGATGCGTCCATTCAAAAAAGCCGCGCGGTTTTTCCAGCACTTCTTCAAGGCATTTAGGCCGCCAGATATCCGAAGTAATTCCGTTCGGCTGATACTCAGGCGAATAATTATGAAAATTTTTCTTGTACTCTTCCTTATCCGTTACGCCAAACATATTTAACGCCGCCTGGTTGCAGTCAATAATACTGTAATCCCTTTCCAGAAAATTTACGCCGAACGGAGCGGAATTAAGCATGAGCTTTGCGCGTTCATCCGCGCGCTCCTTGTCAGCTGACATCGATCTTACGCTGGAAATCATCGAGTTAAAAGCGTCCGATAAAATTTCAAGCTCGTCGCCTGTTTTTATTTCCTGCGCGCGGTTTAATTTTCCGCTGCCGATTAATGCCGCTTCTTCTGTCAGTTTAAGAATCGGCCTTGTAATATCTTTCGCAAGCCGCGTTGAAAAATACACAATCATAAAAATTGCAAGCAGCACGACAGCCAGTTCGATAAGCGCAAGAATTAACATTGTCTGATCTGTCGCGTCTATCGCTTCCTGCGCGACAGAATCGCTGTGCAAATTAATAATCGATATTAAATTGCTCCTGACAATTAAAAGCCCCGCCGCCATAATTATCATCAGACCCACTACCGCTATAATCAGCGTATGCATCATGCGCGACCTGATTTTCCGGTAGATGGAGTTTCTCATTATTTTTTGGTCTCCCTCAGGCCGATTAAGATTCCCTGCCTGGTGTTGCCCTAGTTAAATTTCTGGTGAACCTGACGATTCTGTATTTCCGCCAGTTTGCTGTCGTTAAAACGATCCAGGGTTGAAAGATACCCCGTAATTCTGCGCACCCGGCTTATTTCGCCGCTTCCGCATTCAGGGCAAATATCTTCCTTGATAACTCCGTTATAACCGCAACTGCAGCAAATGTCTACAGGAAAATTAATCGCGGCATAGCCCATATCCGCTTCAGCCATTGCCCTGACAAGCGATTCAAAAGCTTGCGGATTATTTTCCGGCGCTGACTGCAGTTCAATATAGGATATATGCCCGGCGTTGCAATACTTGTGGTATACGCCTTCAATTTCAATTTTCTTTAACGCGTTTATTTTATGTTCTACAGGCACATGAAAAGAATTTGTGTACCATTTTTTATCAGTTACCCCTTTTACCAGCCCGTAAATTTCAATGTCATTGCGGGTAAACTTTCCGCTTAACTGCTCCGCGGGCGTCGCAAGAAGCGAGAAATTTAATTTATGCAAAGCCGTCGCTTCGTCGCATCTTCTCCGCATATGGCTGATAATTGAAATGCCGAACGCCTGAGCTTCCGTGTTTTCACCGTGATGTTTTCCCATTAAAGCGACAAGACATTCGGCAAGCCCGATAAAACCGATGCTTAAAGTCCCGTGGCGGATTGCTTTTTCTATTGTGTCATTTGATTTTAAATCGTCGCTGTCAAGATAAAGTTTTTGTCCCATCAAAAAAGGAAAATCCTTCACTTTTAATTTTTTTTGGATATTGTATCTTGTAAGAAGCTGTTCGATGCTTAAGTCGATAATTTCGTCAAGGTATTTCCAGAATATCGATATATCTTTATTCGCGCGAAGCCCGAGACGCGGCAGATTGATCGTTGTAAATGAAAGGTTTCCCCTGGAGTTTGTAACCTGCGGTCCGTTGCAGTTTGAAATTACGCGCGTGCGGCATCCCATGTACGCGACTTCTTCGTCGCGGAAGGGTTTGTTAAAACTTGAGTCCTGAAACGAAAAAGTGGGGAAGAGCCGTTTACAGGCGACGCGCATGCTCAGTTTGAACAGATCATAATTGGGATCGCCTTTTTCATAGTTTACGTCTTCTTTTATTTTAAAACACACATTCGGGAATAAGGGCGACTCACCCTTTCCAAGACCTTTTTCATAGGCAAGCAGGAAACACTCTGTTACCATCCTGCCGGCTTCAGTCGTATCGGTGCCAAGGTTTACGCTTGAAAACGGAACCTGCGCCCCCGCCCTTGAGTGCATTGTGTTAAGATTGTAAATGAAGCCTTCCATCGCCTGAAATGTTTCTTCCCTTAAACGCTCGGTTACAAGCTGTTTTATTTTTTTTTCGTCTGCAGTTACACCCAGATCGATAAGATTCTGTAAAATCAATTTTTCCTGTTTTTGTTTTTCCAGTTCGACATAAACCGCAAGGTCTCTGTCGAAATAAGCGAATGACTGCCCGCCGTGCATATCGTTCTGGTTGCTCTGCAGAATAATCGCCGCAAGCGATGCCGCGGTTTTTATTCCTTTCGGCGTGCGGATATAGCCATGCCCGTTGTTAAAACCGTTGCGCAGCAGCTTGTCGAGCGGAATCTGCAGGCAGGTGAGAGTTTTGCCGTACCATGACAGATCGTGGATATATATATCGCCGTTTATGTGCGCGTTCGCTTCTTTTTCTGGGAGAACCCGTTTTAAGTAATAATTTTTTGACGCAATTTCTGAAATTTGCAATACTTTTGCGGACGGTGAATTGCCGACATTCGCGTTATCGCGGTTTGTTTCCTGAATAATCTGGGAAACAGCGTTCATTAGCTCGCTCCGCGCATCCCTGAGCCGCGACCGTTTTTCGCGGTAAAGAATATATGCCTTTGCTTCCCTGGCAAGGCCGTTTTCGATTAAAATGTTCTCTACAATATCCTGTACATCTTCAACAGTATAATTATCTTCCATATACTGTTGTTTTATTCGCTTTATTACTTCCAGCGTTAATTCCATTGCCCGCTGCCGGTCTCCGTTTCCGGCTGCCTGAAGGCATTTAAAAATAGCCTCTGTAATTTTACTTTCATTAAAATTCTGAGTCCTGCAATCCCTTTTTATGATCGATGTAAGCATCCCCCCCCCTTGAGGCTCTTTCCCTGTAATTCAAACCTGCACTTCTGTTAAAGTTTCTTATGTAGTTTAAATTAATAAGGTTTTAGCTGTCAATATATTTTCGGTATTTTTACGCTAAATATGGAGTAATATACTACATAGGGACGCTATATATAGCGTAGTTTTTCAAAATATTATAAATATATAAATTTTCCATAATAAATACAAAAAATAATTAATAAAAAATTCTTTTTCGGTCATGCAAAACAGTGTTTTTACGCCATATATAGGTGTCAGTTTTCGAAATTTTCGGGTGAAAAAGGTTCAATTATGGAGGTTCACGAGTGGAAGGAAATGAAATAATACCAATTCAGGAATTAATTTATGAAATACGCGGTCATAAAGTATTACTTGATCGTGATTTGGCAAATTTATACCAGGTTGAGGTTAAAATCCTAAATAGGGCGGTTAAACGTAATATTAACCGCTTTCCGGATGATTTTATGTTCCAGCTTACAAATGAAGAGTGGGAGGAACTAAAAAACAATAAATTTTTGCGGTGCCAAATTGGCACCGCAAAAATGGCTGAAAAAGTAAGGTTTAATCCGTATGCTTTTACAGAACAGGGAATTGCCATGCTTTCGGGGCTTTTAAGCAGCGAAATTGCGGTAAATGTAAATATTCAAATCATGCGGGCATTTGTCAAGTTAAGGCATTTTGTTCTTTTTCAAACTGGAGCTGGAAACTTCGTTGCAAATACAAATGAACAAATTACCGAATTACGAAAACTGTTGATGCTCCATATTGAAAATAATGATAATAAGTTTTCGGAACATGATACCGCCATAAGGCAGATTGTTAAAATCTTGAATAATCTTGTTGAAAAACCAAAAGACACAAAGAGAATAGGCTTTTATACCGGTAAGTAGCGGCATTACCTTTTTGCTTCCATTTTTAAGTTTTTTATACTATAATGGTCGAATGGCTCTTGTCGACCTTGCTGTTGAGACAGGAAAGGCAATGCCCCTTGGAGCATCGCTTATCCATGACGGCGTGAATTTTGCGATCTTTTCTAAAAACGCCACAGCTGTTACGTTAATCATTTTTGAGTCTCCTGACATAGGCAGCGCCCACCGGGAAATCAATCTTGATAAATATAAAAATAAAACCGGAAATATCTGGCATTGTTTTATCAGGGGTTTAAAAGCCGGAACTTGTTACTTATACCGGGCTGACGGTCCGTATTTTCCGGAAAAAGGGCAGCGCTTTAATCCGCATAAAACCTTAATCGATCCGTACGCCAAAGCTGTAACCGATATCAGCAACTGGGATTATGAAAAATGCACCGGTTTTAATCCTGATAAACCCGGGCGCGATCTGACTTTCTCCTATGAAGACGATATTGGAAATCAGCCGCGCTGTATTGTAATTGACGATAACTTTGACTGGCAGGGAGATAAACCTCTTAATTATCCTCTTCGTTTCAGCGTAATTTACGAAACGCATGTTAAAGGACTTACCGCTCATCCCAACTCCGGGGTTAAGCATCCGGGAACATATAAGGGAGTTATCGAAATGATTCCTTTTATTAAAGATTTGGGAATCACAAGCATCGAATTTCTTCCGTTGCAGGAATTTAACGAGAACGAAGTTATGCGCCGCAATCCGCGGACAGGGGACAAACTTACCAATTACTGGGGTTATTCAACAGTCGCGTTTTTCGCGCCAAAAGGTTCCTTTGCCGATGATAAAACACCGGGCGGACAGGTAAAAGAATTTAAGGAAATGGTAAGAGAGCTGCACAAGGCGGGCATCGAAGTCATTCTTGATATTGTTTTTAACCACACCGCCGAAGGCAACGAGCAGGGTCCGACATTTTCTTTCCGCGGGCTTGATAACTCAATTTATTACATGCTGTGCAAGAACAAGCGCTATTATCAGAATTTTTCAGGCTGCGGGAATACTGTTAACTGCAATCATCCTGTAGTGCGCGCCCTAATCATGGACTGCCTTCGTTACTGGGTGATGGAAATGCACGTTGACGGATTCCGTTTTGATCTTGGATCGATACTGGGACGCGATCAGAACGGCGGCTTAATGGAAAATCCGCCGACGCTTGAATCAATCGCCGAAGACCCTGTTTTAAGCTCGACAAAAATTATCGCGGAAGCGTGGGACGCAGGCGGAGCTTATCAGGTTGGATGGTTCCCCGGCGGCCGCTGGGCTGAATGGAACGATAAATTCCGCGATAATGTCCGCAGGTTCTGGAGAGGCGATCCAAAAGAGGCAAGGTATCTTGCGACGCGCATCGCCGGAAGTTCCGATTTGTATCTCCGCGACGGGCGCAAGCCGTTCCATTCAATCAACTTTGTGACAAGCCACGACGGTTTTACGCTGAACGATCTTGTTTCGTATAACGAAAAACACAATGAAGATAACGGCGAAAACAGCAGCGACGGCAGCAATAACAATTACAGTTATAATTACGGCACCGAAGGACAGACAGCGGATCCCATAATTAACAGCATCAGGGAAAAGCAGTTAAAGAATTTTTTAGCTACCATGATGATATCGCTCGGCACTCCGATGATTTTGGGCGGCGATGAATTCGGCCGCACCCAGAACGGCAACAACAACGCGTATTGTCAGGACAACGAAATTTCATGGTACGACTGGACTCTCCGCGAAAAAAATTCCGGCCTTTACAGATTCGCGAAAGAAATTATCGCGTTCCGTCTTCGCCATCCGGGTTTCATGCGCCCGGAATTTTTTACAGGCAGGGGCGGCGCTTACAAGGCAATCCCCGATATCAGCTGGTTCGATGAAAAAGGCGGCTCGATAAACTGGGACGAAGCAGGACAATACCTTGCCTTGCGGCTGCTTGGCAGCAAGGCGGACACTCTTGCCGACAGGGACGACAATGATTTTTATATAATGCTTAACGCGAGCATCGACCTGAAGAATTTTACTGTCGCCGATCCGCCGCCCAAAAAAGAATGGTACCGCGCTGTCGATACTGGCTTTGCTTCTCCCAATGACATTCTTGCGCTTGGAAACGAAGAGCGCCTTGTGTCGCAAAAATCCTATTCTGTTAAAGCCCGCAGTTTATCAGTGTTAATTTCAAAATAACGGCTTCGAGGTATTTATGGATAACAGCAGTTTTATTTTCGGCGTTGATCTTGACGGCGTTGTCGGCGATTTTTACGGGGCAATCAGAAATATCGCATCTGAATGGCTAAATAAACCTGTCGATTCCCTTACGCCGGAAGTTTCATTTGGTTTAAAGGAATGGGGAATTGACGAGTTCGGCGGTTATGACAGGCTGCACCGTTTCGCGGTAATGCAGCGTAACATTTTCCGCGACATGCATCCGATTGAACACGCTCCCGCGATCCTACGTAAACTTTCAAACCAGGGAATTCGCATCCGCATAATCACGCACAGGCTTTTTTTAAAATATTCGCACCGCAACACAATTACGCAGACTGTTGACTGGCTTGACAATTACGACATTCCCTACTGGGACATTTGTTTTATGAACGATAAAGGCGCTGTCGGCGCGCATGTTTATATTGATGACGCTCCTGAAAATATCACGAACCTTCGCAAACAGGGATGCAAGACAATTGTGTTTAACAATTCGACAAACCGTCAAATGCAGGGCCCGCGCGCGGATAACTGGCACGAAGTTGAAAACCTTGTGATGGACGCCCGCGAAGAATGGAGCACCGGCACGGTTGGATTATTTGTCAGTTAAAGACATTGTTTTAACAACGATAAACGCAAAGTGGATTCATCCTTCGCTTGCGCTGCGGCTGTTAAAAGCAAATCTTGGCAGTCTTGAAGACCGATGTGAAATCCTTGAGTTTAATCTGCGCCAGATGTTAGCTGAAAAAACTCAGCCGCTCCTTGACGCGAAGCCGCGCATACTTGGAATTTCTGTTTCGATATGGAACCATCTTGCCACGATTGAACTTTTAAAAGAACTGGAAAAATCATGGCTTTTAAAACCTTTCGTGGTATTGGGCGGTCCTGAAGTTTCGCACCTGCCGCAGGACGCGGAAATTTTTAAATACGCCGATTATGTTATACGCGGCGAAGGCGAAACGGCTTTCAGGCAGTTATGCGAAGAAATTTTATCAAGCGGTAATTATATTAACAGGGCTGACACGCAAAGACCCGGAAAACACATTACCGGTTCACAAATCAAGTTAAACGAAATTAAATCAGCGTATCATTTATACACAGATGAAGATTTACAAAAAAAACTTATTTACGTGGAATCCTGCAGGGGCTGTCCGTTTGATTGCGAGTTCTGCCTTAGCTCTGTAAAAGAAGAAAGCGGCGCAGTTCGTGATTTTGATATCGATCAGTTTCTGGCGCAGATGGAACTTTTAATCCGGCGCGGCGCTAAAACATTCAAGTTTTTGGATCGCTCTTTTAACATTAATATACCCAGAAGCCTTCAAATTATTGAATTCTTTTTAGAAAAAATTAATAATTATTCCCGGTTTCCAGTTCCCTTTGTCGTTCATTTTGAAATGATTCCTTCCAATTTTCCGCCAGAGCTGATCGAAGCGCTCGCGCGTTTTCCGCCGGGAACTCTTCGGCTTGAAATCGGTATTCAGACTTTAAATGCCGAAACTGCTTCGCTTATAAATCTTTGCGGCGGAAAAGAGCGCCGCGATGATCCGCAAAAACTGCTTGAAACGCTTTCTGCGCTGAGAAAGAAAACAAACGCGATCATACATGCTGACTTAATCGCGGGGCTTCCGGGCGAAAGCCTTGAATCCTTCGGCGAAGGTTTTGACCGGTTATGGCTTGCGTTATGCGACACTAACACAACTAAAGCAGTGTGCAAAGATGAAGCAGCGGTCACAGTTAAAGTTACGGGCGCGGAAATTCAACTTGGTATTTTAAAACTTCTTCCGGGCGCTCCTGTTACGCGTCATATAGAAAAGTATAAAATGCACTTTGATGAAACGCCGCCTTATGAAATTAAAGAAACATCGTCTGTCTGCGCGGATGATTTATCGCGTATTAAAAATTTCGCGCGTTTCTGGGAATTAATCGTAAACCGCGGATTGCTTCCTGATTGGAAAGTTAAAGAAATGTTTGGAAAAGAATCAGTTTTCCGGAAATTCATGACTTTATCGGACAAACTTTTAGCTTATTTTGGCAAAAACTGGGGAATTGACAAAAATGAATTAAATGTAAAGCTTAAGAACGATTTTTTATTTTGAAATTCGCTTTAAAATCAGAATTATCATAGACATTATTTTATCATTTTCATATATTTATAGATGGAGATATATATATGAAAAAACAATTACCTTTTTTAATAATAGCTTTTATTTTAATATGCTTTTTTTCCTGCAATATGGATTTTACGCTGCCAAAAGAAATTCAAATAACCGGAAATCCTGAATTAAAGTTCGCCGCCGGTTTTGATCTTGGCAGTGAATTTGCGCAGGACATTGACGGAATTTTTCAGGGATTTACAGGCAGCGGAAAAAAAACGATTGAATGTATTAATACAAATATAGTAACGTACATTCTTTATAATCTGGTTCTTGAAGAAGATATTGATATGAGCGTTTATGCTACAATAATAGGCGGCGCTTATCCTTATATAGTTCCAACGGACTGGACATTAATTTCCGCAGGTTCAAAACAATCGCAGATACCTGCTATTAATTTATCAAGCTTTGTGGAAAATTTTTCATTTAAAAATTATATAACAAATTTGTATATTTCAGGCACGGAGATCGTAAATATACTGACTGTTGATTTAAATATTCCCGGAGTAAACGCGCAGAAAGGAAATCGAAGCACCACGCTTGGCTCATTGGAAGTTTATACGGGAACATCACTGCCGGAAGGTATTCATATTGATATGGAATTTACTGGAGAGCCAATTACAATTAATCCGGTTGTCACAATAAAAGCCGGCGAAAGAATTAACGCCTCCATGATGAATAATCAAAAATTAAAAATTGAAATTGCCGTCTGGCTTCCCATGATTCTGACAGCTGACGGCAGCGCTGAATTTGCTTTACCTGAACTTTTTAAAAAAGGCGATGATCTTTTCGGCAGAACAAGCGAGGCGTCCGAAAATTCGATTGCAAATTTTGTTGAAAGCCTTAACATAGAAGTTTCATTAAGCGGTAGTCCTTTTAGGGATGCCATACTTGCGGTAGAAAGCACCGCGGGAGTTACAATTATTACGCCGCCTTTCAGCGGTAATAAATTAGGTTTTAACATATCGGAAGAAAAACTTAGCGAAATAAACGGCAAGTATCCTTTTGATCCGCAGTTTAAACTGTTATTTGAATCCGGCGGGATATTGCAGATACCAAGAGTTTTTAATACATCAGAAGTTGCCCTTAACGCAAAATTAAATTACGCGATTAATCTGGGGATTAATTAATGAAAAAGATAATATTACTTTTACTAATATGTTTTATTTCTGTTTCCGGCATATACGCCGGCGATGAATGGCGTATACCGGATCGCTCGTGGGAGATCGGCTTTGCGCATATCGATTTTGGTTTTTCCAACAATTTTATAAGTCTTACGGATATTTTTAAGGAAACAATTGTTCTTGACATTGATGAATTAAAAGACGGTTTCTTCCTTAATTTTAATATTACCGCCGCTCCGCTTTATTTTTCATTTAACAGTAATAATGTCTGGGGGTTCGGCGTTTCATTGGGTATTGATGCAGCAGGCGCTATCGGTCTTTCGGGAAAAATGCTTACGTTCAGCGATGCGTTAGACGAAAAATCGGATTTCGCGGTTTCGATGCACGCGCAGATTCAGTTTTCAACTTTTTTCCATATATCAAAATTAAAAATCAAGATTGCGCCTTCTGTTTATTATCCTGTTATTTATACCGAACCTTCCATTACTTACACCAAGTACAATACAGCCGCCGGAACAGAACTTTTTATGAAGTATGACATGAAGATTTTTTCCGCCGCTTCTTTCGCACCCGGTAACGCGGGTGAAATCACAGGATCGCCCGGTTTGGATTTTAATATCGGTTTTGAATTTCCGCTCGCTGAAGTAACCGGTTTAAAAGATAAAATTAATTTTCTTGATTTTTCCGTCGGACTTGATATATATTACATTCCGATGATTCCGGCGAAAATGCAGGATTATATGCAGATGCGGGGATGGATTGGAAGTGAAAATAAACCAATTGATATTTTTAAAGGCGGTCTACCGGAAATTAATATAGGAGATACCAGTTACGGCATTGAACCGAAATCTGTCAGAAGACCCATTAAATTAAATATATGGGCTGACTGGCGTCCGTTTGGTTTTCTTGGCGTTACTCCGTTAATCGGTTTTTCTGTTGACGGCGCCTTTGTTAACGCGTTCACTCTCGAAGCTGGTTTAAAAGCGCGTCTTGATCTTGGAAATATCTTTATATTAACTCTTGGAATGGGTTATTACGATCGTGTCTGGGAAAACAGTATTGATATAGCGCTTAACTTCAGAGCGATAGAAATTAATCTTGGCGCGAGCCTGCTTTCACATAATTTTATTGAAAGCTGGACTAACGGCAGCCCGGGTTTAAGATTCGGACTTAAATTCGGATGGTAACTGAGCTTTTCCCATTAGCTGAAGTTTTGGTAAAGATTCAGCGCAATTAATTTTTTTATGCATGCCATACCGGAACCGAAAGCTCTGATGAAAAAGGATTGTCTCGCCTGAAATCAGGAAGCCATGCGCTGCCTGTTACAAGTTCCTGGCAGAACCCGTCGTCAATTTCGTATTCATCAAGCCAGCCAAGGACGGTATCAAGTTCGCGCGCTGAAAGATACCCCTGAGCCGGAAGCTTCGCCGCGGGCAACTGTTCTGAATTGCAATTAACAGGCGTGTACTGGGTCATGACGGAAAGCAGCGCGCGGTCTTTTGCGTTATCTGCAAACCAGCGCAGAACGGATCGCGTGGATTCAAGATGGCCGGGAAGCACAAGATGGCGGATAATTACTTTTGATTTATCGCTGCCGCGCTGTTTTTGCCGCGTAATATCGATCATTTTTAATACCGCAGCTTTTGCTGTTTCAGGATAATCTGGCGCGTTAAAATATTTTTCCGCAATTTTACAGTCAAGCGTTTTAATGTCTGGAAGAAAAATATCGATATAATTTTTTAAAAGTTCAAGCGAATTAACGCTGTCATAACCTGAAGAATTCCACAAAAAAGGAATATTCACGTTCTTTTTTTTTGCAGCTTCAATTCCTTTTATAATCGCGGGAACAGCGTGGCTCCCTGTAACAATGTTGATGTTTTCCGCACCTTTTGCACATAACGCGGCGCATATAAGCGCGAATTCTTCGGACGTAATTTCTCTGCCAAGGCTTTGAACAGGTTTCTGCGCCGCGGTGTTGTTATGCGAAATCTGATAGTTCTGGCAGAAAGAGCAGCCAAGATTGCAGCCGCTTATAAAAATTGTTCCCGAACCGCCCGCGCCTGTGATTGGCGGCTCTTCGCCGCGGTGTATTACAGCGGACGCGGCGCGAAGCGATGAAGTTTCGCCGCAGAAACCATTAACGCCTGAGAGCCTGTTCACGCCGCAGTTCCGCGGACATATCATGCAGGATTCGTATAAATGTTTCATTTGGGAAGCTTCCTTCAGTTGTGAACTTTTACTTTGTAAATCGATCCCCTGTCGCCAATCCCGTAAAAAACTACGTCAGGCTGGCTGCCTTCAGCGCATTCAATAACGGCGAAAGTTGATCCCATTCCGCTGCGCGGCCGGCTTACGCTTCCGGGATTTACAAGCAATACCCCGTCAACATTTTTTTTAAACGGAACATGCGTGTGACCGAACAGCGCGGTGTTAGCTTTATTATTTTTCGCCGCTGATAAAAGCGAAAAAATTCCGCCGTACAGACCGTGTCTGTGTCCGTGGCACATAAAGAAACAATTTCCGGCAAAATCAAAAACAGCGGCTTCCGGTTCGTGAATGTTAAAATCATTGTTTCCGCGGACAATTTTCCAATCGCTGTAAAACCCTGTTTCATCCGCAGCTTTGCTTATGTCGGAAAGCCCGTCGCCAAGACAAGCCGCCGCGCAGATTGAGTCATCAGGCGGCAGATGATCTTTTGCCCACGCGAAAACATTTTTTAACGCGCTGACGCTCCCGTGAGAATCGGAAAATACAAGAATTTTTTTACTTTTATTTTCTGTCATTATAATTTTCCGGATTTTTTTACGCTTAGATATTTATTTATCAATGCCGAAGAAATATGTTCTGGCGATGTTTCAAGAACAAGAAGACCGGAATGTTCCCACTTGCGGTAAAGCCTGCGGCGGTTTACAAGGTATGAACGGGCGGCGGCAGTTTCAAGGATTTCATTTTCATCGGCAAAGCCGGCTCTGAAAGAATGGCCGCCCTGCCGCCCTGCGCCTGATGCCAGTTCGTAAAGCGCGGTTTCTTGAAAACTCACCATCAGAAGAAGATGCCGCCTGTTTATCCGCGGGAGTATCCATGACAGCGACTCTCCGTCTTCTTCGCGGAAGTTACTGATAAGAACAATTAAACTGCGGCGGTGAAGGCGGCTTAACGCTTTTTCCATTGCGGAAAAAGGCGAAGATGGAACCGGCGCGCTGTGAAGATCATAGAGCGTGTTCATAAGCGACATATATGCGCGAATTCCCTTGCGCGGCGGTATCCAGATGTCATGCGCTCCGAAGCTCGCCGCCGCAACCGCGTCTCCGTGTTTCAACGCTGTGTAAGAGAGCAGCAGCATCGCTTCAAGCGCGCTGTCAAATTGATAATCCGGCAGGCGGTAGCCTGAATCGATAATAAACAAAATCTGCTGATCCTGTTCTTCCTGATAATTTCTTACAATAAGTTTCGGTTTTCCGTCGAGCCTGCGGTTTCTGCTTGTCGCTCTCCAGTCAATTGAACGCATTGAATCGCCTTCCATGTAATCGCGCAGGCTTTCAAACTCAAGCCCGTGCCCGCGTTTGCGGATTTGCTTTACTTCGCCTTTTTCGGGATTGCCTTTAATATTTACGCCGCGCGCCATTTTTTTAAAGTTTGGATATGTGCGCCCAGCGCTGATGTTTTCATGCGTTACGCGCAATCTCCAGAAACGCAAAAACGACCCAAGCATAACCTGAGTCCCCGAAAAAAACCACGCGCCTCTTTCTTCCGGCATAAGGCTGTATTCAAAAACAACTGTGCCGGTTTTCCTAAGATTTTTTCTGTCCAATTTAGCGGGAAAAACTTGCGCGTTGTTAAGGCAGCTCATTGAATCGGGGTAAAGGTCATAAAGCCTGATCGAAAAAGGCAAAAAACGGTCTTTCCTGCGAATTAAGAGTAAAACTTTTAATGCTTCGCCCTGCGCCGCGGAAGATGGAACAGTCCTTTTAATCTGCAGGCGTTCCGTTAAAAGAAGAAGTAAAAGTAAATCTGTTATAATAAACGGAATCAGCAGCACGCCTGTCAAAATCCAGATAACAAAAATTCCGCTTATAAAAAAAGCGAAACATCCAAGCGCAAGATAAAAAAGTGCTGATATAAAAAATGTTCTTCCAGGCATTAATATTACCCGGCTTTTATTTTCCGGCATTATCCGTTATTCCTTTCGGCGCTTCAGTTTTATTAATAATATTCGCGATTATGCTGCCTGCGCTTACTCCTTCAAGCTCGCTTTCTGCGGAAAGCGTAAGCCGGTGGGAAAGCACCTGCGCAGCGACTGCCTTAATATCATCAGGAAGAACAAAGTCCCTTCCCTGCAGAATAGAGTACGCGCGCGCGCACCTTATCAGCGCAAGGCTCCCGCGCGGGCCTGCTCCCGTTTCTACCGCGGGAGTTTCCCTTGTCGCCGTGTTTATGCGCACAGCGTAATCCGCAATCAGCGGATCTGTGCGGACAGAAGATGCGAATTTTTTTAGCAATGAAAACTCACCGGTTTCAAGAACAGTGTTTACGCCATCAATGGATAATTCTTCTCCGGTGCTGTCTTTCAAAACCTGAAGAACCATATTTTTTTCTTCATCAGCCGCGGGATAACCGGCGATTATTTTCATTAGAAAACGATCTTTTTGCGCGTCAGGAAGCGGATATGTGCCTTCATGTTCAAACGGGTTCTGCGTGGCAAGCACCATGAAGGGCGACGGCAGCAAATGGCTTTCGCCGTCAAGCGTTACCTGAAACTCCTGCATCGCTTCAAAAAGCGCGGACTGTGTTTTTGCAGGAGCCCTGTTGATTTCGTCCGCGATAAAAATATTGGCGAAGATAGGCCCTTTGCGCGTAATGAATTTTCCCGCGGCAGGATCAAGCATTATATTACCGGTTATGTCGGCAGGCATCAGATCCGGAGTAAACTGCACCCTTTTTGAATTTCCGCCGATGGCTTTTGAAAGCGCGCGGACAAGCAGGGTTTTTCCAAGACCGGGAACGCCTTCCACAAGCAGATGTCCGCCCGCGATTAAAGTAATCAGCGCATGATCGACAAGCTGTTTCTGTCCGATAAACGCTTTCGCGATTTCATTTTTTACCTGCTCCAGTTTTAACGCGGCTGTTTCCGCGCTGAAAGGTACGTTAGCTTCTCTCTGATTCATTTAATTTTCTCCGGTATTGATTTATCAGGTCTTTGTAATTATATGTTTCGTTATTATTGCCGCCGCCTGAAAGCGTATCAAGGTAGTAATCAAGCGCGCTGTGTTTTTTTAAAAAACGAATTTCCGCTGTTAAACGATCTTTAATGGGGCGTGAAATTATTCTCTTTTCCATAGAAACTTTCCCAAACGAAGGAATCACCATCCAGAAACCTGCGGCAATCAATATGAACGCGGCGATTATTACGGGTAAAAAATTTCCCCGTTCTATTATCGATCCGAAAAATGAAAATGCCGTATTCACATTCTGAGTCCTTATAAAAAATATGCCTTTGTTTTCCTGCGCGTTTAAAGGCGAAGCTGTCCGCGCGCCTGTTAGCTTCCATGCTAAAGCGGCGTTTGCTTCTTTTCTTAAATTATTATTATACATGAAAACCGGAACGCCAGTAACTGTAAGCGATCCTGATCCGATTGGGATTTCTACAAGCCGTATATTTCCGTCCGCGTCTTTCATCGTAAAAATTTTTTCATTTTTTAATATTGAAAAAGCGACCAGTGTTTGAAAATCAGGATACGCGTCTTCTTTATCAACAACATCAGCAGGTTCTTCTTCTTCAACAGCTTCGTTTGTATAAACCTGCTGAGTATACTCTACATTAATTCCAAAGCCGGATAAAAATTCAAGAATATTATTGTTTAATGATCTGTTGTTAGACGCAAGATCAAGTATAAAATAACCACCCTGTTCAATCCATCTTAATATTTCTTCCATGCTGCGCCAGCTGTACGCGTTTGAATTTACCATGATTACGTTTTCCGCCGCGTCAGACAGCATAATCGGATTAAAATAATTTTCAATTCTGATTTTATGGCCTGTAGTGGAAAGCCATTGATCCATCGCGTAAAAATTATTCTGCATAATTTCATCTGACGGGAAAATAAATCTTTTATCCTGATATATTTCAAGATTATTCCAGGCGAAAACAAGAAGAGCGGCGATTGCAAATATAACCGCGGCGCATAAAAGGATTTTTTTATCCATACTGCGCCTTTACAAAATCGACGGCTTCATTAAAACTTCCGTCAGGGGGAACCTTCCCCGCATACACAAGATACACCCAGTTTTTTATAAGCCTGTCAAAATTCTGCGCGGACTGGCTTTCGCCGTTCATTGAATTAATAATTGCCGCGCAGTCTGTTTCCGCCGCGTCAGGCGGGAACGCGATATTTTTGCAGACTGTCCATGACTTTATTGCAGCCGCCGCGCAGTATCCCCAGGAAAGGCGAAGTTCTCCCTTTTCATGATAATTTAACGCCTTTTCCAAAAGATATTCAGGATTTTCCGTCTGATTTTTCAAAATTATTTTTTGCGTAGCATAATTTTTTTTATCCGGTTTGTTATATTTATATTTTTTAAAATAAATAAAAAGAAGAACCAGCGTTCCCGCAATTATAACGATCAAAATGATCTGCAAAATTCGCGCAGAGATTTTTTGAATACGCTCTATTAGTTCAGAATCAACGTTAATATCATTATTATTTACATTATTATTTTTAAATCTTATGCTCCATGTTTCTTCTTCGCCGCCGAAATCAGGCGAATCAAGAATTGTCTGAAGTATTTCGTAGGGCGGATCATCATCCGCGTAAATATTTTCCGGCATTAAAAACAACGCGAAAATTACTGCAGTTACTAAAACGATATTTTTTCCTGAGTTAATAATATTGTTCATCTGATTCATTTGCCGCGGCGGAACCGCCTGCCGCCGCCGGGAAAAAGCGCGGAATTTAATTTCCAAATCCCATCCTTCTATTTGAATCCTTCCGTTAATATAAAGGCTGAATCCCATGCATACATAAATTGTTTCGACAAGGATAAAGTTTAAACACCATGCGGCGTAAAAAAATATTTCAAGATCAAGCGGATTGTTTATGGAGTTTAAAAATCCCGGCGCGAAAAGCTGCGCGATCGAAATAAAAAAAATAATTTCTCCCGCAAGCAAAGCGGCTTCTACGGAAATTGCCCATAACGTAAGCAGAATGCCGTAATCGGTTCCGCCTTTTTTCAGACTGGTTTTGCGCAGCGCGATTTCTCTGCCTGTTTTAAGGTTGCGTTCAAGAACGCGTACCGGCATTACCGCGGAACGCACCGGACTTAAACGCCGCCATAATAGATCGCCTGTTAATCCCCTGCAAAGACTTTTTCCGATTCCTTGCAGCGCCGTTTTTAATCCTGCGTCTTTATCAAAGAAACGAACCGATATTATGTGCAATATTATCCTGTCGAAAAATGGTTTTAAAAACCAGATGACAAGCCAGCAAAGGTATTGCATATTGCCCGGCAAAATAACCCGCAGGGAAAACGAAATGATCCAGAAAGGAACCGCGAAGAAGAGCAGAAAAAGCGCGAAATTCCGCCGCCATAAAAGAATGCCGGCGTCAGCGGCTTCGCGGCTGCCCCTTTGTTTTTGTATTGACTTTTCAGCCTGCGCTGTCATTTTTTTTCCTTTTTAAAACCTGAGCTTCGCCTTGTTTATGCCTGCCCGCGAATAAAAAATAAAAAAACAAAAGCACCCAAAAGAAAATTCCTGATCCTATGCGAAGCTGTACAGGAAATAAATATTTTGATGACCAGAACGCTTCTATTACCGCCGCGATCACAAGCATTAATGCGCTGCCCGCAATTATCGGCAGCGCGTCCTGTCCTGCTTTTTTTATGGAAGCTCTTCTTGTTAATCCGTTTGTAATAAAAAACCTGTACCCAAGAAGAAGTCCTGCGTACGCGCAGAAAACAATAGCGTTTAACTCAAATGCGCTGTGCGCGATTACAAACGGATAAAATGTTTGCGCATAACCGATGCCGGTTAAATGCCCCGATACTATTCCAAGAAATCCTGCGTTAATGCATAAAAAAAGCAGGCTTCCGAATCCGGCAAGGATGCCGCCCGCGAATGTGTTAAACGCAATTGAGATATTATTATAAATGTAATATCCGAACATATCGGCGTCATTGTTTATTCCCCTTGGCGTTAAAAATCGGCTGCTATCGGGATTATACATCGACTCAATCTGCCTTAACTCGCGCGCGGGAACCAGTTCATGCGTTATGTCCGGGAAAACAACGCAAAGGAACGCAAAGAAAAATGTTATCCCGTAAAATAAAAGCATGGACGCGAGAATTCCTTTCCAGTGAAGCCGCACCTTCTGCGGAAAAGTAAAAAGTATAAACTGCGCGAAAGATTTTAGCGGCCATTCATGCAGACTGTATATAATCTGATTGCCTTCGTTTACAAGGGAATTTAATCTTTCTATAATTTCCGGATCATAACCGTTGGCTTTGGCCGTGTTTAAATCCTGCGTTATTTCCCTGAACATCCTGATAAAAGAAACAGCAGCGCCGGCTTTCAGATCATTTTTATTACCGCGGACAAGGACCGTAAAACTGTTCCAGATTTCACTCCTTCGCTTAAGGAAAGCGTTTTCTGTCATAAAGTTTCACCTGACAATTTTTTTGCGATTCCAAGCAGGAACGCGGAATCCGGCAATTTTTCAAAAGCGTTTTTTAACTGCGGCGCGTAAATGCCGGCTATTTCGCCGGCTCTGGCTTCACCCAATAGCGGATAACGCCTTGCGAATTCCAGGATGGCCTGTTTTTCTTCATAAGATAAAGCTGTCTGAAAAGCGGCCGGCTGCGGATTTAAAGCGTCGTATTTTTCCGTATATTTTTTTATTGACGCATATTTTGAATTTTTTGCGATTTCTGAATAAACGACAATCGTGCCGCCTGTCCAGTCGCCGATTCGCCTGAAGCCGCCGCTTGCCGCCATCGAAATAAACGCGATATGAAATAACGAAAGGAATGTATCCGCGAAACGCATAAGATTACGAAGGAACGAAGACGCGGGATCAACAGGAGAGCCGTCGCTTTTTATCACCCTGATTCCCATCAGGCGTTTGCCGGGACTTTGTCCGCGGAACGCAAGTTCAAAAATCACATGGTAAAACCAGTCAACAATAAAGTTAAGAAGATAAAAAATCCAGACGCCGAGCGCTTCCCCCGAAAAAATCATCGCGATGTAAACGCCCAAAAGGATTAAGGTCTGAATCATTTTATCTATCGCGTAAGCGATTGTACGCACAGGAAAACCCGCGGGTGAAATAATAAATTCGACGCCTTCAGGAGTTATCGCTTTAAGAGATAAATCGAGACTGGAAATTTCCCGTTCTGGCTTATTGCCGCCGCTCATTGTTCATTATAATCTGGTTGCGGCGATTATGCCAATTATGACAGGTACAATAAATGACAGGGGAATCATCGCAAGGGCGATTATACCCATTATTCCGTAAAATTTACAAAGCGATTTATTATTTTTTAATGCCTGCTCAAGGTCTTCATCGGAATTGCTGTACTGGTACCTGCTGATTTTCGATCCAAAGTTATATGTAAATCGCGCGGGAAAAAACATAATGGCTCCCATCGCGGCGTAAAAAATCATGATCAGCCATGAAGGAACATTTCCCCAGTCCAGAAACATATCAAGCAGATAACCTGATGTGATTGATACTACTATGCCGCTAAGAACTGTAATGCCGCAGATAATGAATCCAAGAACGCCGAGGAACTGAAGCCACGGAGCCGCTTCCTTTAAATAACGCAGCATTGGTTCTGTTAAATTGCCTGTGATTATGTTTTGTTCGGGAACAGCCGGAGCTTTGGGACTATTGTATTGATCTTCTATTGTATCTATATCTGTATCAGACATGGATGCCTTAAACTGGTCTTAAGTTGTTTCGTCTTGAACTGACAAAACGCGAAAAATCATTGATGTTTTTTACTGAAATTTTATCGGGATAAATTTCCACGCGCCTTTGATTTACAAAGTGTCCCAGTATGTCTCTTGCTTCGTTTACGCTCATTCCGGCCCAGTGGGCGACGCCTTCAACTGTTGTTTTGAATTCGCGTTTTTCGCTTGTTTTATCCATATCAGGCTGCGTTTCATCGAGCATTAAAAATACGTCCGCGACCTTCGCCTGCGGATCGGGAAGAGTCAGAATCATAAAACGTCTTTTAGAATCATAAATGCGCTTGCAGAACATTTTTAAAAGTTTAAGCGCAATCTGCGGATTTCCAAGAAGAAGAATTTCAAAATTCTGCGAATTAAACTCCAGCACTTTTACTTCATCAAGCGAAATCGCCGTAGCGGATCTTGGCGAATTTTCAAGAATCGCCATTTCGCCGAACATTTCCGACGGATGAAGAATATCCAGCGTGCGCTCAATATCGCCGACAAGTTTAACAAGCTGAACCCTGCCCGACTGGATCAGGTAAAATGTGTCGCCGGTTTCAAACTCGGAAAATATTATTTCTCCCGCGCGAAACGTTCGTGAAAACCGCCCGAAGGCCGCCAGATCCATAGCCATTTGTTTTACGCTCCCAGGGCGTTTAACGCCCTTTTTGCTTTTTCAATGCTGGGATCCCCTGCGTCCGCGCTCATTGATATTATTTTTTTATAGAAAGCGGCCGCCTGATCTTTTCTTCCCGATTTTTCGTTGCACTGGCCGATGATAAACATTGATTCTTTAAGCTCAGGATGTTTCGGGAATTTTGTCAGCATGTTTGAGATATATTTCTGGGCGTCTTCATATTTTCCAAGAAGGAACATGCATCGTCCGATTTCGAACGAAGCTTTCGCCGTCCATTCCTGATCAACTCCGGCGTCCACAATCATTTTGAATGTCATGAACGCTTCCTGATATTTTCCCTGCGAAACAAGGCTTACAGCGTCATAATATGATTTTGTGATTTTTTCGGCATCCTGTTTTGCGCTTGCAGGAGACGCCTGCGGCGCCGCGGATTTGCTTACAGAAACGCCTGGACCTTTGCCGTCTCCGTAACGTGCAAGCGCGTCTTCTGCTGTCTCAAGATTTTTTGACGCCTGAATCGCGTTCTTCCCTGACGGGTAAAATGTCAGGTACTGCATGAACACATGCTTCGCGTGTGAAAATCTTTTATTTTTTAGATAAAATTCTCCAACATTGAAAAGACCGTCGGCGGGCGGAGCTTCTTCTTTCGCCATAACTTTGGAAACCTGCTTGTGGACCCTTCTCATCTGATTGGAAAAAACTTTAAGCATCTTCATTATAATTCTTGAGTTTGCCATCGCGACGGTTTCAAATTCAGGAACCGTAAAAACCATGACGGTTGTGTCAGATAACGCGACTGCGTTTTCTTCGCGCGGATACCTGCCAAGCGCCGATTTTACGCCGAAGAATTCGCCCGGCTGAACAGGGTCTTTTACATCCGCTTTTGTTTCGATGTCCTGGTATACAAGGCTTACTTTTCCTGTCTGGAGAATGTATATTTTATCCGCAGGATCGCCTTGGAAATATATCAGAGAGCCTGAACGGAACTGGGCTGGTTTTGGCATTATTTTTTATCCCCGAAAGGTTCAAACGGCAGGTAATCAAGTTTCTTTTTAAAGCCGACTTTTCTTCTTACTTCATTATAAAGACCTGCGGGGTCTCCTTTTACAAACATCATTTTATTACCAACTTTAATTTGTGTATATCCCTGCGGAAGCTCACTCTTATTAAAAATATTGATAAAGCGCATTTCGCCGTAAACCGGTTTACCGTCAAGCGTAATTAGTTCAATATCTTTCATGTCCGCGTTTACAAGATTTTCGTACGGATCATCATTTTTCGCCCTGATTACCAGAATGTCAGCTAACATACCTTCTTCCAGCCTGCCGATTTTATCCTGCATCCTGAACGCCTTCGCGGAATTTACTGTTACCATCTCGAAGATTTTTTTTGCCGGAAGATCTTCGCCGTAAAGATCGCGGTAAAGCTGCCTGTCGTATTTCATTTCCTCAAGCAGATTGGCCGACCCTGTGGCGGATGAATCCGTTCCGATTGTTACATTAACGCCGGCTTTTATCATCTTTCTGATTTTTGATGTCACATTAAACATAAACATGTTTGAACGTCCGCACCACGAAATGCTTGCTCCGGCTTTCGCCACTTTTTTTATGTCTTCATCCGTAAAGGCGATGCAATGCACAAAAAGGCAGTGGCTGTCCAGTATGTTCATGCTTACAAGATTATCGATGCTGTCCATCGCTTCATCGTCAAATCCTTCAGCCAGATGCGTAATAAAGGGCCAGTTGTTTTTTACGGCCTTCTTGTGTTCAACCGTTATGCCTTCTCCCCATTTTAAATCGTATGACGTGGATTCATGTTCGATCGCGTACTCCTGAATCGCCCTGATTGGCAGGGTAGGAAGCAGATGGCTGTTTATGGCGTGCGGAAAATGATCATTGACTGTTGTTACGCCCGAAAAAAGGCACTTATAACCTGAAAGCGCGTAAAGGTCTTCCCTTGTAAGCTGAGAACGTTCTGCAAAAGTTTTTGACGCTTTTAAATCGTTATCCCAGGGCAGCCATGTAAGGTAGAACGATCCTTTTTTAGGGCCTACCGGCGGACGGTAATTCCCCTGCAGATGATCATGGGTATTTATCAATGAAGGATAAACGAAGGATTTCTCCTTCAGGTCAATTTTTACAGAACCGGCAGGAGCGATTTTCCCGTTTTTTACGCCTAAATTACCGGCGTAGGTTTTTTTACCGGGAGAAACAATTACCCCATTTGCCAACGTGTAATCAAACACTTAAAATCCGTCCTTATTCTAAAACCTCTATAATATATATTTTAAGAGTAAAAAACTAAAAAATCAACGTATATAAAGATTTCATCATACTATTATCGGTATATTCTGTTTAAACCGGTAAATTTTTGATACAATAACCTTAATGATCGATTTGCATACCCATTCCAATTACTCCGACGGTGAATTAAGCCCCGATAATCTTGTCCATGAAGCTGTAAAACGCGGACTTCGCGCCATTGCATTAACAGATCATGACACAATAGGCGGGCTTGATATCGCGAAAACGGCTGTGAAGCGGGATAATTTACAGGAAAAAATTCAATTTATCCCCGGAATCGAAATAAATATAAATTGGAATCAGGGAAATCATCCCAAAGAAGCTCCCGGCATGGGCGCAGGCGGCGAATTTCATCTTCTTGGTCTGGGGATTAATTCTCCCAGTGAAAATTTTATTACCGCGGTTAACAAACTGTTTGCGCGAAGGGAAGCGCGGAACCGGGAAATTCTAGAAAGAATGCATGAGTACAGCATCGATGCGGCATGGGACGAACTTCTGGAAATTTCGGGCGCGGCGGTTAATAAAAACCAGTCTATTGGCAGGCCGCATTTCGCCGCTCTTTTAATTAAACACAAAATTGTTAAAAACGCCAAACAGGCATTTGCCCGTTATTTGGGTGTTGGAAAACCTTTTTATGTGCCGAAAGAAGGTTTAACATTTGAAGAAGCGGTAACTGTTATCCGCGAATCAGGCGGCATTCCAGTTCTTGCGCACCCTGTATCGCTTTATGTCGCATGGGGACGGCTTCCCAATCTTGTCAGTATTTTAAAAGACATGGGATTGATGGGCATTGAAGCATGGCATCCCACAGCGAAACCCGGTTCCTGCCGCCGGCTTGAAGCTCTTGCGAAATCCCTTGGTCTTTTTGTCACCGAAGGCAGCGATTTCCACGGGTTAATCCGCCCCGATCATAAACTTGGCTATTCAAGCAAAGGCCGCAAAATTAGCGACGCGGTCCTTGAAGCGATACCGGCTTTAGCCGCGCCGCAGTGTTAACAACAACGTTGCTCTAGCTGTGACACTGCGTTAACTGTGACACTGCGTTAACTGTGACACTGCGCTAGCTGTGACCTTTTAGGCTTTCTTTTATCCATTCGGGGTGACATCTTGCGGCATCAAGGAGTTTACCCATCGCTGTTGTATACCTTGTACCGATTGTGTTCTTCCACCAATCAATGGTTGAACTACTAAGCCGCAGCGAGAACATTCGCTTGTTTTTGCCTTCGTCCAGCTGCCGTTTGATATCGGCAACATCATCGTCTGACATCTCCGGGATATCGCTGTAATCTACCGGCCTGTTTTTTAAAACGGCAAGCCTTGCCAAATCTGTTTCTGACGGCAGATAATCGTCAGCCAGTGTAGAATGAACTATACCCATAAAAATACACCTCCTTTTCTTTTTTATCCGCTTTCCTTGCGGATATTATACGGATTGTTTCATCTTCTTCATCTTCATCTTCTGTGCATATGACAGTAAATAACCCCCAGCCGTTCATCCCGATGATTTTCCATCGGTCTTCATCCAAATTATGCTTACTGTCAAAAATCTCAAATGTGTTGGGATCGCTGAAGATATGCTTAGCTTCTTCAAATGAAACGCCGTGCTTTGCAATATTTCTGGCATTCTTTGCTTCATCCCAGCTAAATTTAATATTGTTCTTATTATTCATTATAAGCCTCCTTGAATAATTTGTCAATACTAAAGTATTGATATTTTGTCATTACATTAAGATTTTTTATATCGATAAAATATCCCAGGGATCATCTCCAAGCCGCCTATGCTGCACCGCTTCCAGAATATGTTCAGTTTCGATGATGTCCTTCAAATCAAGGTCTGCGATGGTTCTGGCTGTCCTTAATATCCCGTGATATGCCCGTCCGGAAAGCCCGAGTTTGGATACTGCTATGTGGAAGGCGTTTTCCGCTTTTTTTTCCATTGGACAATGTATTGATACCTTGCCCGCCGGAATTTGCGCGTTCCTGCGGATATTTGTTCCTTTAAAACGGTTTCTCTGGATTTCTACCGCAGCCATAACGCGCCGGGCAATTTCATCTGAGTTTTCCGTTTTAACGCCGTTTATATCGCCGTTTATTTCGCTGATTTTAGGCGGAAGAACAGCGGTTCTTATTTCCACGCGATCAAGAAGCGCGCCGCCGAATTTTCGCCAATGTCTGTTGACTTCATCATGCGAACAAAGACACACGCCGTCCGTTTCGCGCATTCCAAGCCGGCCGCAGCGGCATGAATTCGCCGTCATCAAAAGCTGGAATTCCGCCGGAAGATGCAAGGGTCCGTCGGCTCTTACAATGCTGATCATTTTATCTTCAAGCGGTTCGCGGAGAGCCTGCAGCACATTGATTCTGAATTCCGGCGCTTCATCCAAATAAAGGATTCCAAAATGCGCAAGGCTGATTTCGCCTGGACGCGGAATTCTTCCGCCGCCAAGAATACCTTCTGCGCTTGCGCTGTGATGCGGGGCGCGGAACGGCGGATTAATAATAAGCTTGTCAATTATGCCGCCGGAACCCGCAAGGCTGTGAAGGCGCGTAACTTCGACAGCTTCGTCAGGGGTAAGCGGCGCCATTATCGAAGGAAGACGCCTTGCGAGCATTGTTTTTCCAGCGCCCGGCGGCCCGAAGATCAGCGCGTTGTGTCCGCCTGCCGCCGCTATTTCCATTGCGCGTTTATAAACCGCCTGCCCGCGGACATCGGCGAAATCGTCTTTAGAATTATTTTCCGTGCCGGCTGTATCCGAATTTAAGCGCGGCTCCAGTTCTGATTTTTTTGATGAAATAATAATTTCACCCGCGGAATCCGGCAGCCAGTTTGGTGGCAAGCTGCTTACAGGTAAGCTGCCTGTTTCTTCCCTGATAAAAAGCGCATGAACCGCGCTTTGCAAATTCTCCGCCGCAGTAAACCGCGCTCCCTTTTCGCAAAGAATGGCAGCCTCTCCGGCATTTTCCGCCGGAACTATAAATTCAGTTATCCCTTCCTTAAGCCCCGCCGCGATTGCAGCTAACACGCCGCGCACAGGGCGTATCCTGCCCGACAGCTCAAGTTCGCCCATCACAAGAAGGCTTCCGGCGGCAGGCGCGATCCCGGCCGCTGCCATTACAGAAAGCGCTATCGGAAGATCAAGCGCGGCGCCGTCTTTTTTTAATCCTGCCGGAGCAAGGTTGATTAAAATCCTGTCCGGCGGAAAATTAAAACCGGAATTTCTGAACGCGGCGCGCACTCGTTCCCGCGCTTCCCTGACAGCGCCTTCGGCAAGCCCTGAAATATCAACGCCTGGAATACCCCTGCGAATATCCGATTCAACGCGGATAATAATTCCGTCCGCCCCGCGCGGCATATAAGCCATCACACTCATAAACATCTCCTTGAAAAAGTGATGTCTATATATGGCGCAAAAACGCTCCGGCGCATGACCGAAAATGAGAATTTTTTAAATTTATTTATTTTTTTATGGGTATTTACATGACAGAGAAAATAAGTGTAAGGCTAAATTTATTTATCAACAAATAAACATTGAAGACCTGAGCGTATTATCTTATCTGATATATATAGGCAGGACAGTCTGCGCGCAGGCAAAACTTTTGGCAGAATCTGCCTACGAGCCTTGGTGTTCTGTCTTATTTGGTTTCAATATTTCAAATATGCGTTGATTCTTTATTATATAAAAAATCAACTTAACATTACATTCCATCATTTGAATAAGACAAAACACCTGTCTCTCCGGCAGGGAACGCCAAAGATAGTTTTGCCTGTGTGCAGTCTGCTCCCGCCTATAAATATACATTAATTTTTACGATCAGGTCTTCATAACTAATTTAACAGGTATTCATATTTAGTATTTCAATTATATAACATGAATAACTGTTATCTTTTTGATGTGAATACCAATATATTCAACTTGAAAGGAGCGGCGCTAGCCCACAGGGGAAAACATTTTCAGGAGTTCGCTGCGAAGGAGACCAGCGAATAAAACAATAAAATTAGCTCGAAAAAAATACCGTATTAAAATAAGCTAATCTTAATTTTTTGCTCTATGATTTCGGATTATTTTAATACGGTGGGCTCCGTAGCAGCGAACCTTTGGTTCGACTCTTCCTGAGTTTTCTCCTGTGGGCTGGCGCCGCTCGTTTTTAGATAAGGTTTTAGTATTCACATCAAAAAGAAAAAGTGTTCATTAATAAAAATATAAACCCTGTCATGTAAATACCCAGTAAATTTTTTTAAAGCAATACCGCTCTTAACGGTTTCTTTTCCATATATCTTTTGCTTCTTTTGCCCTTTTTGTAATTTCCTTCCAGTTTTGGGCATTGATTAAATCCTTGCTTGCTATCCAGCTTCCGCCGATGGCGATCACAGGACTGAACCCTGCGTAATCGGGAAGGTTATCAATCGTGACGCCGCCGAGCGGAATGTACTTTATTCCCAGATGATTATAAGGGCCGTTTATATTTTTTAGAAATTTTAGTCCGCCCATTCCTTCGGCAGGGAAAAATTTTACTGTGCGGCATCCCAAAGATATCGCGAGTTCCAGTTCGCTCGGCGTCGCGATTCCCGGAGCGAACGGAAGCCCTGCTGCGGCTGCTTCTTTTACAATCACGGGATTAATCCCCGGCGAAACTCCGAACCGCACCGCGCTTTCTTTTTTTACCATTGCGGCCTGTCCTGGTTCAATAATCGTTCCGGTTCCGATGTACATCTGCGGAACTTCTTTTGCGATCAATGAAATTGACGGAAACGCCGCTTTAGTGCGCAGCGCGAGTTCTATTACTTTTATGCCGCCGTCAAGAAGAGCTTTCGCGAGCGGAACCGCGTTCTGTTCAGATTCGATTTCCAGAACAGCGATAATTCCTTCCTTAGAAATTTCTTCCTGTATTTCCATTGGCATGGCTAATTGCATTTTTACTCCTTGGCGACGTCACTTGGTGACAGTCACCTTTAATGTTATAATACAATAACCTATGTGGCGTGTACAGCTTTATAAAATTAATTATGACGAAAGAGAATATCAGGCGGTAAAGGATACGCTTGATTCAGGCTGGCTTACAATGAGCGAAAAAACCTATGCCTTTGAAGCCGCGTACAGCGAATCTCTGGGATACGATTCAAAGTGCCTTGCGGTTTCCAACGGGACAGCCGCGCTTCACATGGCTCTTCTCGCGCTTGGCATCGGCGAAAGCCCGCAGTTAAATCAGCGTGATGAAGTTATAACGCCGTCGCTCACGTTTATCGCCGATCAAAATGTTACGCATATGGCGGGAGCCAAAAATATTCTTGCCGATATTACTTCTGTAAACGAAGACTGGTCAGCCGATCCTGACGATATTGAAGCGCGGATTACGTCAAAAACAAAAGCTTTAATGATCGTTCATTACGCCGGTTTCGCCTGCGATATGGATCGCATAACAGCAATTTGCAAAAAACACGGTATCTTCCTGATTGAAGACTGCGCGCACACGCCGGGAGCCGATTACAAAGGGCGCCCGCTCGGCACTTTCGGCGATATCGCCGCCTTAAGCTTTTTCGCGAACAAGAATATCGCGGTCGGCGAAGGCGGAATGGTTGTTACGCGCAATGAACAGCTTTACGCGAAGCTTAAAAGGCTCCGTTCGCACGGCATGTCCGTTCCTTCCTTCGACCGTTACAAGGGAAGAGCGGTGTCATACGACATTGAGTCTCCGGGGCTTAATTACCGCATCCCCGAAATATGTTCCGCCTTCGGGCTTGTGCAGCTTCAGAAACTTGATAAGGCAAACGAAAAACGGAAAACGCTTACGGAACATTATTACCGCCGGCTTGATAACATAAAAGATGTTACAATCCCGTTCAGGAACTTTACGCGCGGAAAACCAAGTTACCACATAATGCCTGTTCTTTTATCTGATTCAATCGACAGGGCAAAAGTTATCGAATCAATGAAACAGGACGGAATCCAGACAAGTATTCACTATCCCGCGATTCAAGGATTTACCGCGTACAGGAATATAACCAATCCAACCCCAAAAGCTCAATATGTCTGCGCGCACGAACTGACTTTGCCGCTGTATCCCGATATGACATCGGAAGAAGTTGACATTGTCTGCGATGCGTTAGAAAAAGCCTGTTTGTAATTATTCCTGAACATTGCGAAAAGAAAAAAAAAACTGTATATTATATTTATGGAAGCACCGATTTCAAAACAGATCATATCTATAAGAAACCTTTGTAAAATTTATCCGATGGGAAACTTTGAAGTTCAGGCGCTTAAAGGCATTGATCTTGATATTGCCGAAGGCGAATTTACATCGATCGCCGGCCCTTCAGGATCGGGAAAAACAACATTGATGAATATCGTCGGTTTAATCGACAGTTTTACAAGCGGGACTTTAATTATAAACGGGCTTGAAATAACAAAACAAAAACGCAGGGAACTTGCGCGGCTAAGGCGTGATATGCTTGGATATGTTTTTCAGTCGTTCAATCTTTTGCCTGTGTTGAATGTGTTTGAAAATGTCGAGCTTCCTTTGATTATTTCAGGAAAGGGCGGCGCGAAATCCGCAAGAAAAGAAAAGGTGAATTATCTGCTTGAAGAAGTCGGCCTTAAAGACAGGCGCAAGCATATTCCCGCGGAATTATCAGGCGGCCAGCAGCAGCGCGTCGCAATCGCGCGCGCCCTTGTTACAAGTCCGCGGATTGTTATTGCGGATGAACCAACAGCCAATCTTGATTCTGAAAATGGAGAAAAAGTTTTAAGTTTGATGAAAAAAATAAACCATAACGAAAAAACAACTTTTATTTTTTCTACGCATGATCCTGAAATTTGGAAAATGGCGGATCACATTATTTTTTTACATGACGGCATTATTAAATCGGAAACAAAACCTGAGCGCGCGCTGACGGAGCGGGAGCGGTAATGGTTTTCTTCCTTGCTCTTCGTAATATCGCGAGAAATAAAAAAAACAGCATTATTACCGCCCTGCTTATCGCGATCATTATTTTTATTTTTTTTATCGGGAACATCATCATCGAAAGATCAAACGTAAGCCTTCATGATGCGTTTATTAAAAGCATTACAGGCGATGTTGTGATTCAAAAAAAAGGCGACGTAAGCATGAATCTTTTCGGCGCGAATACGCCTGTTATCGATTATTTTTTTGTAATTCCCGTTTTGCCCGCTTATGACATGGTTATGGAAATAGTGCGCGCTGCAGACGGCGTCAGCGGAATAACAAGCCAGGTGTCGGGTAATGCTATTATGGATTTTATGGGAGCGCGCGAAGCTGTTTTGCTCTGCGGACCTGATGTGCAGAATTATTTTACAATGTTTTCAGGCGTTATTCTGGAAGAAGGCCGGTTTTTGCGTAACGGCGAATACGGCGCGATGATCACAAAGGAACGCGCGCTGAAAATTAAAGAAAAGACAGGCAGTTATCCTGAAATAGGGTCTTTAATGCTTCTTACTTCCGGCAGCGACATAGGTTTTAAAATCAGGGAAGTGCCTCTTACAGGAATCTTCAGTTATCAGAATCCCGGTCTTTTTATGAATGAAATTGTCATAACAGATCCGCAGACTGTAAGGGTGTTAAATTCAATACAGGTCGCGGCTTCTGTCGATGTTAATTTAACAGATAATGATTTATTCATGTTTTCAGCTGACATTGATGATTTATTCGGTTTTGATTATTATGAGCCGGATGAAGCAATTTTTAATGAAGCGTTTACTGTCGATTATCTTAATTTATATTTATCAGAAACAAGCCATAATACTGAAGATCACTTAGAAGGCGGCGGCTGGAATTTTATCATTATAAGCCTTGAAGAAGGCGTTAATCCGGGAGCTTTTATAAAATCACTGAACAGACAAATAGAGCCGTTCGGCGTTACTGCGGTTGACTGGCGCGTTTCAGCGGGAACGTCAGCAATGCTGCTTCTGCTGATACAGGTTTTGTTTAACGCGGGAATGTTTCTTGTTTGCATAGCCGGAGTAATCACAGTAATTAATATTCAACTGATTTCTGTTTTCAGAAGAACGCGCGAAATAGGTACGTTACGCGCTATAGGAGCTTCTGATTTTTATATCGGCTTTCTGATACTTTGTGAAAGCGTTATTTTATCCGCGGCCGCCGGGGTTGCGGGAATTTTCGGTTCTTCGCTTTTTATTAAATGGATAAATTCTCTGGCTTTAAACATTCAAAATGATTTAATCGCTTCGCTTTTCGGCGGAGCTGCGGTTAATCTTGCGTTTGTTCCGTCCATTGCGGTAATTTCCGTTATTTTATCTGTAGTATTGGGGGTTATTGTATCAATTTATCCGGTTAACGTAACCCTGCGGATTGAGCCAATGGAAGCGGTGAGGCAGGGATAATGGAAAAATTTTTTACGCTTTTCACGCTTGGAATAAATTATCTTTACCGTTACAGGCGGCGCTACGGATTCCTGCTTGCCGCTCTTGTTTTTTGTTTTGCAGTCGTTACATTTATTACGTCGTCAAGAGACAGAATGATTCATAATGTTTATTATTCAGCGCAGCAGCATTACGCGGGCGACCTTGTGGCAGTTGCAAATAACAAGGAGATCAGCGTTACCAATCATTTCAGCGCAGATAATATTGTTACGGTATTAAACGCCGCGGACAAATCAGGGATTAAAGCAAGGTATACTGTTTTAAGAACATTCCTGGGCGATAAGGGCACGGTTTACTTTAACGGAAACGCGATTATGCAAAAATATGTTATCGGCTGCGACTGGGAAAACGAAGAGCACCTGTTCTCCAAAATGAATTTTACATCTCCTGTAAATTACCCAATCGGCGACGACGGAATTATTTTATCCGCACCTGTCGCTGACGATCTTGGAGCGAAAATCGGAGACAGCGTTGTACTTGAAACTGAGAACAGGTTCTCGCAGAAGAACACGGGGCAGTTTATCATTAAAGGGATTGTAAAGGACACATCATTATTCGGATACTATAAAGTTTATATATCAAGGCTGAGCCTTAACCGTTTGTTACTTTTCAATGATGATGATTGTTCTTTTATTGGTTTCTTTTTCAGCAATCCTTCTTCAGCGGAAAAAAACAGGATTAAACTGCAGCCTGTTTTGGAAGAAGTGATTCAGACAGGTCCCCTGGTTTATAGCAGGGATGAGATGGAGCGTGAAAAAGAAAAAGCGTTCAGCGGCACCAGGGTTTTTCTTTATACGATGTCTGTGTATTTATCTGAAATTTCCGATTTACTGGAAGCGCTGCAGATAATTACCTACGCCCTGTATGGAATGATGCTTTTAATTATTTTTGTCAGCGCCGCTGTAACTTATCGTCTTATACTTCATGAACGCACAAGGGAGATGGGAGTGATGAGAGCTATCGGTTTTTTTGGAAACGATTTAAGGATTGTTCTCTGGACGGAAATAATTATCCTTGGATTCATTTCGCTTGCCGCGGGATTTCTGCTTTCCATTATTCTAAGCGCGGCCGCTTCTTTTATGTCTTTCGCGTGGTTTCCTGGTTTTGAAATATTTTTAAATAACGGAAAACTTACAGCGCTGTACCTGCCCGGTTCAGTTATTATTAATATTGTTTTGACATTATTAATTCTTGTCGCCGCCGCGATAGTCCCTTCCATAAAGGCATCAACAAAAAATCTGCCGTCTCTTTTATCAGGAGAACCTATATGAAAAAAAAATGTTTGTTAATTTTTTTAGGATCGATTTTTTTAACGGGGCTTTGGGCGCAGACTGGGTTTCCCGCTTCCGATCGCGAACTGCTTTCGCGCGTTGACTCGCTTGCAAGCTATATGGATACCGATTTTTCCGCAGAGTACACAATTGTACAGGAAAAACCCGGACAGGCGCGTTCTACGACAGTAGCCGGAATTTTCCGGAGGGATTCAAGAGAGCAGTATGTAATAGTGATCATGGAACCGCTTATAAGCAAAGGGCAGGGGTATCTTAAGGAAGGCGGCACTCTCTGGTTCTATGATCCGCAGAGCAGAAGGTTTAACACAACAAGCAGCGCGGACCGCTTTCAGAATACCAACGCAAGAAATTCTGATTTTACCCGTTCTACGCTTTCGCAGGATTACAAGGTCGTTCAAGGCGAAACTGTAATGCTTGGGCGTTTTTTATGCAGGCTTTTAACTCTGGAAGCCGTTACAACCGAAGTGTCATACCCCATAATGAAAATATGGGTAAGCGAAGACAGTCTGTTACGCAAAACCGAAGACTACAGTCTTTCAGGGCAGCTTTTGCGCACATCGGCGATTCCCGATTATTACAATATCGGCGGACGTTTTGTTCCGCGTCAGATTGTGTTCGTAGACGCTTTAAGGGGCGCGCTGATTAACGGAACATTTGTAAACGAAAGGACGCAGATAATTATTTCAAGGCCTTCTTTCGGAAGGCTCGCTGATTCTATTTTTTCCAAAACATTTCTTGAGACGGTTAATCAATGAAAAAATACGCGGCATTTCTTTTTTTCATTTTTTTTCCGTTGATGTTCATTACAGCGCAGGAATCTGATTTGTATAATTGGGACATTGATTCCCTTTTTGACGAGCCGCCGCCTGAAACAGCGGACAGCGGACAGTACGATACAGGTTCCATATCAGATAACGTACTCAGCGCGATTATGAAGCCCGGCATTACATTTAACGCTTCTTATGGTTTTTACGGCGGCATATCACCCGGCTGGGATAAAGCACCCTGGCATTTTGACGGAAACGAAAAATTTTCGTGGGGTCAGGGAATTTTAATGAATTCAGGCATCAGCCTTGACGCGAGAATCTCGGAATCTTTCCGCGTTTTTACTTCATTTTCACTGCAAATACCCGGCTCCGGCGGAAACATCGGCACGGCTGCTCTGGGAAATTTTTATTTTGACTATGATCTTTTTAAAGCCCTTTATATACGCGCAGGCAAGTACGGACATTCGTGGGGAATTTCACTTAACTTCGGTTTTACGAATCTTTTGTCGCGTATTCCCGAAGGAGGCGCAGGCGGCAGTTCATATATTTTCAAGGTTGATATTCCAATCGGTGTAGGCGGAATTCAGGCGCTTGCGATGACGCGCTCGGATATAACAGGCGGAGTCATTCCCGGGTTTAAAGACATCGGTTTCGGTTTAAAATATAATTTAGCATTACGTCAGGTTGATTTTGATCTTGGCGCTTTTTATCAGCAGAATATGGCAACACGCGGATTCCTGTCCGTAAAAACCACAATATTTGACGTCGAACTGTATAATGAATGGCTGCTTGCGGTTAACACCCATTCCGATTTTGGCGCAAGCTTCGCGGCGAATCTTGGTTTTGTTAAAGAATTTTTCGGTACAACATTTACTGTTAACGGGGAATTTTTTTATAACGGGGAAAAAAGCTCAAATTATTATATGCCGGAAACAAGCCTTGAAACTGCCGGAACATTACTGCCGGGCGCTTCTGCATTTTCGCATGATATAACAATCGCTCTTAATTTGCTGTACAGGGCAGGCGGATGGGGCAGCGTGAGGCTTTTCCTGCAGACGCTATACTCTCCGCTTCAGTCGTCGGCCCAGCTGATTCCCGGTATTCGCATAACGCCGTTTCCGCACGCGGAAATTTACATGGCTGTCCCCGTCGCGCTTGGCAGCGAAGACAGTCTTTATTACAGGGCGGCTCCGGCCGGCCGCCCGTTCAGCTTTGTGTTTTTAATTTCCCTTTCAGGCAGCGTAAAAGCAAGCTTTAATTAAATCCTTTAAAGCCCCAGCAGATAGCCGTTAAGGACATTTTCAAGATATTCCTGCTTGCCGCTTGTGATGCCTGTTTTGCCGTAACCCGCGTCCGTTCCGATTTTTGAAAGCTGCTCAAGGGTAAGCTCGCCCTTGGCGAACTTCGAGCCGTCTCCGCTTGCGAATGACGCATAACGATCTCTTACAAAGTTTGGAATAACGCCGTCGTCGATCATGCGCTGCGCGATCTGAAGGCCGACAGCGAAAACATCCATGCCGCCGATGTGCGCGATAAAAAGGTCCGCGGGGTCAACGGAATTTCTGCGAATCTTGGAGTCAAAGTTAAGGCCGCCTTCCTTAAAGCCGCCGACTTTTAAAATGATGTACATCGCAAGCGCGGTTTCATAATAGCTCATCGGGAACTGATCTGTGTCCCAGCCGTTGATAAAATCGCCGCGGTTGGCGTCTACAGAGCCGAAGAAACCGGAAACAGCGGCTGTTTCAAGTTCGTGGGCGAAATCATGGCCTGCGAGCTCGGCATGATTGGCTTCGATATTCATGCGGAAATCCTTATCAAGACCCCACTGGCGCAGGAATCCGATAACGGTTTCAGTGTCAAAATCATATTGATGCTTCGTCGGTTCCATCGGTTTCGGTTCGATATAGAAAACGCCTTTAAAGCCCTGCTTGCGGGCGTAGTCGCGCGCCATCGTTAAAAAGCGCGCAAGATTTTCTTTTTCTCTTTTAAGGTCAGTATTAAGAAGGCTCATATATCCTTCGCGTCCGCCCCAGAAAGTGTAGCCAAGGCCGCCAAGCTCAATGGTCGCATCAATCGCGGCTTTAACCTGAGTTGCAGCTAACGCAATGACGCCGAACTCAGGATTTGTAGCCGCGCCGTTCATAAAGCGCGGGCTGCTGAAAACATTCGCGGTTCCCCAAAGAAGTTTTACGCCCGTTTCACCCTGCAGCTTCTTCGCCTTTGCGACTAACGTCATCAGGTTTTTTTCGCTCTCCGCGGGGGTTGCGCCTTCGGGAGCCATGTCCCTGTCGTGGAACGCGTAAAATTCAGCTCCGATCTTTGTAAAGAATTCAAAGGCGGCGTCCATTTTTCCGTCCGCAGCGTCCATTGGATTTTTCGCGTCAACATTCCACGGGAAGACGTGAGTGCCAGGCCCGAACGGATCGCCGCCGTCGCCGCAGAAACTGTGCCAGTACGCTATGGCATAACGAAGATGATCCTTCATCTTTTTTCCGCCGATAACTTTATCAGCGTCATAATACTTGAACGCCAGAGGGTTTTTGCTCTTCGGTCCTTCGTATTTAATTTTTTTGATTCCGGGAAAATACTCTTTCGATCCGGTGTAATAATCCGCCATAATTTGCCTCCATAATTTATTTACAATTAAAAACTTTTATTTTAATTGTTTGTCACTTGTATAACGGGCTTAAAGCCCCAAGATACTTTGAGTACACAGCGTACGCGTCATTATACTGCGCCGCTGTTTTTTTATCAGGTTTGATAGCGGCGTCAAGCGTGACATGCTTGTCCGTAAGATCCTCTATCGATGTTTTCCTGCCCGCGCTGTTTTCAAGGCACCATAACGCCTGAATCGCGCCGCCCATCGCGGCGGCTTCCTTCCCTGTCAGAAGCCGGACAGGCAGATTCATAACGTTAGCTGCAATATTCTGCCATATTTTGCTTTTCGCTCCGCCGCCTGTAAGCCGTATTTCCTTTGGCTTGAAACCAAGCGAGATAAATCCGTCAAGGCCGATTCTCATTCCGAAAATAGCCGATTCAAGCGCGGCGCGCGCGAGATTTTCTTTTTTAAAATTCGCCGCTGTTATTCCGTTAACGCTTGCTCTTCCGTTGGGCAGGTTGGGCGTTCTTTCACCGTTAAAGAAAGGAAGGATAACAACGCCGTCCGCGCCGGCCGGAGCTTTTTCGGCTTCCTTGTCAAATTCTTTTACATCCATTCCAAGAAGACCGCGGAATTCTTCGCTTGCTACAGTGCAGTTCATCGTGCAAAGAAGCGGCAGCCAACCGCCTGAAGACGAACAGAACGCGGCAAGGTTTCCCGACGGATCGATTACAGACTTTTCTGAAAAACCAAATAATGTTCCCGATGTTCCGAGGCTCATTGTTAAAAAGCCGTCGCGCACCGCGCCTGTTCCTATTGCGCTCATCATATTATCGCCGCCGCCTGATGAAACAAGAACGCCTTCTTCAAAACCGTAAAGTTCAGCGGCGGCCTTGCCTGTTTTTCCTGCGGGCTGTTCGGAAGATGTAAGCTGCGGAAGATATTGTTCCGTATCAGCCGAGATTAATTTGCAAATACCCGCCGACCATTTGCGGTTTCTTACGTCAAACAGCGCCGTTCCCGAAGCGTCGCCGTATTCCGCCCGGTATTCTCCGGTTAAAAGGAAATTGATATAATTGTGCGGAAGCAGAATATGGCGCAGTTTGGCGAATGCTGCGGGTTTGTTTTTTTTAAGCCATAAAACTTTTGGAGCCGTGTATCCCGGGCGCATCGGAAGCCCGGCTTTTTCGATTAATTTTTTTTCGCCGCCCGCCGCCTTGGTAAGTTCTTCGCATTCCTGCGCGGTGGACGTATCGCACCAGAGTTTAACATTGTAAACAGGCTTTCCCTTTTCGTCGAGCGGAACAAATCCGTGCTGCTGCCCGGAAACCCCGATCGCCGCGATGGTTTTTTTTAGTTTACCGTCGATTTTATCAAAACACGCTTTTACGGCCGCATCGTACCACTCGGCTTTTTGCTCCCTTGTGCCGTCATTTTTTGCGATAATATCAACAGGAGCCGAAGCGTCGCCCGCGATCGTCTTTTTTTCATAATCATAAACCACAACCTTGCAGCTCTGTGTTCCAAGGTCAATACCGCAGACTGTTTTCATGTTTCCTCCTTAAGTGTAAGCCGATTTTTCATTATATTGCAATAATGGCGGATTGTCTAATGATTTATTATTCAATTACATTGACATTATTGCGTTAATAACGTATTATTTTATTATTAACATAGCAAGGGGTAGTGTGTAAAAATTTTTAAAGATAAGCTGACTAAACGGCTTTTTAACGGAGAGCTTATTAAAGGAATTTCTCCGGATGTCGGCAGAAGAGCTGTAATCAAATTAACAATGGTAGAAGCAGCGACTGATATTCGTGAATTAGCTGCGCCGCCGTCTAACCATTTAGTGAAATTAAAAGGCGACAGAGAAGGTCAATGGTCGATACGCGTAAATGAAAAATATAGAATTTGTTTTAAATGGTCAAATGATCGGGCGGATGAAATCGAATTTACTAATTATCATTGATTAAAAAAGGTTATATGGCTAATAAAATTATAATTACAGTTGGAGACATCATAAAAGAAGAATACCTCGATCCAATGGGTATAAGCGCGTACAGGTTAGCGCATGAAATCGGCGTATCTACATCTCTAATGTCGCAGATAATCCGCGGTATAACAGCAATTTCAGCAGATGTCGCTTGGAGATTAGGTAAATTTTTTGATACCTCGCCTCAATATTGGTTAAATATGCAGGCAGCCTGCGACAGCCGTAAAATCGAAGAAAAATACGCTAATAAAAAACCTAAAATCTCTTCTTATAAACAATTTGCAAAGTCTGTAATTTAATCCCTCTAATTGATCATTCCTGCCTTAACTGTATAATTAAAAAAAGAGCGTTTAATTATGCAGTTAATAAATAATGAAAAAATAATAAAAATCATGGAAAAAACCCTGAATTATGTTGATAAGCGGCTTGTTGATCACGGGAAGCGTGTCGCGTACCTGATGTTTAAGATTCTGGAAAAACAGCGTAAATATGACGATAAAATGCTGCGCGACATTTGCGTTCTTGCGATGCTGCATGACGTCGGCGCTTACAAAACCGAAGAAATTGACAAGATGGTGATTTTTGAAACAGGCGCTATATGGGAACATTCAATCTACGGATATTTGTTCTTAAAATATTTTTCGCCGTTAAGGGAACTCTCTGATGTTATTCTGTACCATCACGCGAATTGCGGCGAAATAAAGAGCCTTGAAGACGATCATCAACTACTGACGCAGCTTATATCAATGTGCGATCGCGCGGATATTTTTTTAATGTATAAAAAAGACCCGGACGGTTTTCGTTCTCATTTGTTAAAACACCGCGATGAAAAATACCGCGGCGATATTATCGATATGTTTCTGGAATCGGGCATTGACCTTGGAGTTGTTTATAATGGAATTGAATCTGACGCGGCGTTCGACAGGGTTTTTCACAACACTCCGCTGTCTGATGATGAAGTAAGCGGATATATTAAAATGATCATTTTTTCGATTGATTTTCGCAGCAGCCAGACTGTTTACCATACAGTCGCCACAGCTTCCATATCCGGGATTTTGGCGGAGTTAACGGGCGCCGGCGAAAATGAAATTGACAGAATTAAAACAGGCGCGATGCTGCATGACATCGGAAAAATCGGCATACCTTTGCATATTCTGGAAAGCACAGAAAGATTGAATGAATCCGACATGGAAATCATGAGAGGGCATGTAAATATCACGGAAAAAATTCTCGACGGAAATGTAGACGATGATATTAAACATATTGCCGTTAATCACCACGAAAAATTAAACGGGACAGGGTATCCAAAAAAATTAACCGCCCGCGATATCGCGCCTTTCGACAGAATCGTCGCGATTGCCGACATCTTCAGCGCACTTTGCGGAGCGCGCAGTTATAAGGCCGCGTACTCAAAAGAAAAAATCACCGGAATATTAGATGAAATGAGCGGACCTTTAGACCCGCAGATAGTTTCACTGGCAATAAAACACTACGATGAAATTTACGAGACAGTGAACCGCGAAACCATTCTTCCTGTAATTAATGATTATAAAGCTGTCAATGAAGAATACCAAAAATTATTAAAACGATAGCCGCGGATAATTAAGAATTAATCCCCATTTTGACAAATTTTTAAATAATGTATTGCATATATGGCTTGGTTTTCTCTATACTGACAATACAAAACGAGGAAAATAATGGCAAGGAAAGGAAATATCACTATTGATCGCGAAGCGTGTAAGGGCTGTCTTTTATGCGTGCGCGCGTGTCCTGTTAAAGCGCTGGAAGCTGATACTGTGATGAACTCGGCGGGATCGTACCCTGTAAAAACTGTATCAATCGAAAAATGTATCGCGTGCGGAAATTGTTTTGAAGTCTGCCCCGATGTCTGCATCGAAGTATTTGAACTTGAAGGAAACAGATAATGAGCGAAAAAGTCTTAATGAAAGGGAACGACGCGATTGCCGAAGCCGCTATACGGGCGGGATGCGGCGCTTACTTTGGATATCCCATAACGCCGCAGAATGAGCTGATTGCTTACATGGCTAAACATATGCTGGAACGCGGAAGGATTTTTATTCAGGCGGAGAGCGAAACCGCCGCGATCATCATGGTGTATGGCGCGTCCTGCGCCGGCATAAGGGCGATGACAAGTTCTTCAAGCCCGGGGATTAGTTTAAAACAGGAAGGAATGTCCTACGCCGCCGGCGCCGATGTTCCGCTGGTGCTTGTAAATGTAAACCGCGGCGGACCTGGTCTTGGCAATATCGCGCCGTCGCAGAGCGATTATTTTCAGTCAACGCGCGGCGGCGGCCACGGCGATTATAAATGCATCGTTCTGGCTCCCAAGAGCGTGCAGGAATGCGCCGACCTTACATATCTTGCCTTCGACCTTGCTGATAAATACCGGATGCCTGTTATCATTCATGCCGACGGAATGATCGGCCAGATGATCGAAGGGCTTACGCTTCCGCCCGAAAAAGAAGCGCCGAAGCGCGATTGGACAGTGGGGCGGAAAATATCCGCGGACGGAACGGCGTCTGACAAAAGGCCGGCTCGTCACATAACGTCGATCGAGCTTGATCCGGAAAAACTTGAAAAAATGACAAAGGAACGCTTTGTCCGCTATGAAACCGTAAAAAAAGAAGAGATACGGTTTGAAGCGTCAGGCTGTGGCGGTCATGATCTTTTGATGGCCGCTTACGGCACCTGCGCGCGCGTGTGCCTTGGAGCGCAGACGCTTGCGAAAAAAGCGGGAATCAATCTTGGCATTTTCCGCCCAATCTCCCTGTGGCCTTTCCCGTATGATCAGCTTGGAAAAATTGCATCTGACGGAAAGCCTGTTTTAACAGTTGAAATGTCTGAAGGGCAGTTAATTGAAGATGTAAAACTTGCGGCGTATTATAGCAATTCAAAATCAAAGATTCATCTTTTGGGGCGTTCAGGCGGAATGATACCGACAGAAGAAGAAGTCTTCGCGAAAGTAAAGGAAATTTTAGGAAAATGAAAAAGATATTCGGACACCCGGAAAGTTTAAAAAAAATCCAGACAAAATACTGCGGCGGCTGCGGACACGGAATAATTCACAGGATGATTTGCAGCGTTATCGATGAAATGGGTCTTAGGGAAAAAACCATTATTACGCATCCTGTCGGCTGTTCGATATGGGCGGATTTGTATTTTGATTTTGATTCGGTGCAGCCGCCGCACGGCCGCACGCCCGCCGCGGCGACAGGCGTTAAGCGCGTTCACCCTGATCATCTTGTTATCTGCTATCAGGGTGACGGCGATATGGCGGCAATCGGCACGGCGGAAATGATTCACGCGGCGAACCGCGCCGAAAAATTTACGACAATTTTTGTCAACAACGCGATTTACGGAATGACAGGCGGACAGATGGCGCCGACAACGCTGCTCGGGCAGAAAGCGTCTACAGCTCCGAACGGCCGCGACGCTGATGCCGCCGGAATGGGTTATCCTGTAAAAGTCGCAGAACTTCTTGCCGTGCTTGACGGAACCCGTTACATCGCAAGAGGCGCGGTTAACAGCGCGGCGAATATCAGAAAGACAACCGGTTATATCAAGAAAGCTTTTGAAGCGCAAATGTCAGGGATCGGCAGCACAATGGTAGAAATATTATCGCCGTGTCCTACAAACTGGGCATGCGATCCTGTTCAGGCTGTAGACTGGCTGGAAAAAAACATGGTGCCTGTATATCCGCTTGGCGAAGTGAAAAACACCTTAAACGCAATCGGAGTAATACCATGACAGAAAAATCATTTTTCGCCGGATTCGGCGGGCAGGGCATAATTTCTCTTGGCCAGCTTTGGGTATATTTTGCGATGAAGGAAGGCAAGAACGTAACTTTTTTTCCGTTTTACGGCGCCGAAAAACGCGGCGGCATTGCGCGCGCAAGCGTTATTATTTCTGACGATGAAATCGCAAGCCCGCTTGTTACTACGCCCGATTCGGCGCTGGTTATGAATATCGACTCGCTCCCGATTTGTGAGAAAATGCTTAAAAAAGACGGTTTAATTTTAATTAATTCAACGCTTGTAAAAGAAAACCCTGTACGGACAGATTTAAAAATTGTAAAATTGGAAGCGTCAGGAATCGCGGAACAGACCGGAAATGTGCTTTTTGCGAATATGGTAGCTCTTGGAGCGATGGCAAAGCTAACAGGAGCGCTTGTTTTGACCGATATTGAAGGTATCCTAAAGAAATTTTTTCCGGCGGATAAACATCAGTATATTCCGATGAATATTAAAGCCATAAAAGCGGGTTTTGATGCCATGAAGAATGTATAATGGGTAAAATTATTGATTTTTTATCGTCAATACTGTGTAAGTAAGCGTAATATTTGTGACAAAATACGCATATTTGTAATGTATTGCAAAAAATCGTAAAATTTTCAATTATTTTTCATTAATTATTGACACGATTTTTTTAAATTGGTAGAATTAATAAAAAATAACGGGAGTGTAAATGGCTTCAGTACATGAATACAAACGTCTGGAAAACAAACTCGTGCAGAAGGCGAGAAGCGCCTCTGGCTCATTAGTAGATTTTATTGCGGGTATTTTTAAGGCTTTTGGCAGATTACTTGTTAAGCGATACACCATTGTTTTTGTTCCGCATTCCGAGAAAAAGGTTTATAACCTTCATATCACTGTTCTTTCCATTGTATGTTTTGTTCTTGTTGTTTCCGGCATTCTTGCCGGAATTTTTTTATACGGCACAACATACAACGGCACTCCTTACAGAATTACCAGCAACGACGGCCGCCTCAGGGAAACTCAGGCTTCGCTTGATCAAATGCGCGACGAAACAGCGCTTCTTCTCCGCAATGCCCGCAATTTTGAAAACGCGCTTTCAGGCGTAATTCAGGCTCTTGGCCTTGGCAGCAGCACCAACCAGTCGCAGAATACATCAGGCGATTTAAGTTCGCTTATCAGCATAAATGAAACGCCGGACGGATATTTGCCCGAAGTTGATGAAATCAGGCGTCTTTCCGCGTATCTTTCGCAGTCTGTAGAACCGATCATGGAAATCGGCAGCCTTCTTGATTCACAGAGCGCGCTTTTAACGGAAATTCCGAGCATTTGGCCTGTAAGGGGCGGACAGGGCGTTATCACAATGTACTTCGGTCAGAACATTCATCCTATTTACGGAGTCTGGCATATTCACAGGGGTATCGATATTGCCACATACCGCGCGGGCGACCCGATTGTCGCGACAGCTGACGGTCAGATAGTTACAGCCGAATACGCCAACGATTACGGCAATTATGTAATCATCAGGCATAAGCACGGATATTACACACGTTACGCGCATATGCAGAGTCTTGGCCGCGTTTCCGTAGGACAGCGCGTTCAGCAGGGCGAAGTTATCGGCTATATCGGAAACACAGGCATTTCAACAGGGCCCCATCTTCATTACGAAGTTCACATCGGATCTGATGTAGTGGATCCGTACAGATATATTACCATCCGTTCCAGTCTTTCACGGCAGGGTCGCTGAGCGCTGGCGGGGTAGTTCCGATGGCTCAGGAAAAAAATAATGATTTTTCGATTAACACAATAATCGGCCCGAATACCAGCCTGACAGGCGATGTCGACGCGGGCGGATTTACGCGCGTGGACGGAAGCATCCGCGGCGATGTAAAGGCGAAGGGCAGGGTAGTAGTAGGCGAACGCGCAAGATTGAAAGGAAATGTATCAGGCACCAATGTCACTGTAGGCGGAGTTGTTTACGGAAACATTATTTCTGACGGTCATCTTATCATTCTTTCTACCGCCATTGTAATCGGCGATATTATCACGCGGCGCATTCAGGCTGATGACGGCTGTTTCATAAACGGAAGCGTAGCCGTATGCCCCACCGACGAAAGCTGGCAGAAAACCATGTCCGAACACCGCGACGCGCAGGGCATCAAATCGGCGCTGCCTGTCTTCCAGAAAAATTATGGCTAAGGTTGACGGAGCGGATTCTTCTTTCTATATGAATCCTGCCGCTTACGCACAGGTAAAAGACGAAAAAAAACCCAAAACGCTACGCCGCGGAGAAAAAACTGAATTTCAATCCATGTTTGACGACCTTCGCGGAAAAACGGCGGATCAGCTTGGCCCGCTGCAGAATTATCCCCCGTCTGAAGACGCCTTAAACGCGCTGATGGATGATGTCCGCGACGCCGGCGACACTTTAAAGGATCGTCCTTTGCCTGACGAAATCCACCGGTACAAACAGGCTGTCAGGAATTTTATCAACTATGTTATTCAAAACACGTATTCACTAGATCATGAAAAAGGGCTTCCAAGATACATGAAACCGGGCTTTAAGGGAGAGCGCGGAACTGATGACGCAAGATCGCAAAAGAGGCATACTGTAATTCAGGTTATTGATAAAAAACTTGACGAACTTGCTTCCATGCTTTTGCACAGCCAGGCGTATCAAATGCAGCTTGTTTCACGCCTTGAGGAAATACGCGGTCTTTTGATAGACTTATTACATTAGGATAATTATGAGCGGTTATAACGACGATGAAAATTTAGACGATATATCGATTCTCGAAGACGATCGCAATGAAGCGAAATTTCAGGCGCACGATATTATCACAGGCTCTGAAGCCGGTATCGAGTCGATCGCTCCCGACACGCCGATTTACAGGCTGCGCCTGATGTACTCGCAGGAAACTTTTCTTGCGGTCTTCCGCGAAGAAAACCTGAATCCCGGTACAATGGTAATTGTGCCTACCCGTTACGGACGCGATCTTGCGCAGGTTATCGGCTCTGTCCGCGGAAAGCTTCCGCCCGTTTCGGAAATCGCCTGGATTATAAGGTCCGCGACGCCCGAAGACATGGAAAAATCGCGTAACAACAGCAGACTTGAAGCGGAAGCGTTTGATATATGCAAGAAAAAAATCGATAATCACAAGCTGGAAATGAAGCTTGTCCTTGTGCATTATCTTCTTGAAGAGCCGAAAGTTCTTTTCTTTTTTACCGCAGAAAACAGGGTGGATTTCCGCGAGCTTGTCAAAGACCTTGTCAGCGTTTTTAAAATGCGCATCGAGCTCCGCCAGATCGGCGTGCGCGATGAAGCGCGCGTTACAGGCGGGCTCGGCGTATGCGGCCGCGGCTATTGCTGCCACTGTGTCTCGGATAAATTGAAGCCTGTTTCGATTAAAATGGCAAAGGATCAAAAACTTTCGCTTAACTCCGTAAAAATTTCCGGCCCCTGCGGACGGCTTTTATGCTGCCTTTTTTACGAATACGGTTTTTATTCGGAGCAGCAGCGCAATCTTCCGCAGGAAGGAATGAAGATTAACTATGAAAACGAATACTGGAAAGTGATGGAAGTAAATCCTATCGCCTGCCAGATCAAACTGTCATCCGAGGACGGAAGGCAGATAACAATTCCCGCCTGCCGCTTCGAACGTGTGGACAATTACTGGAAGATCAAAACCAGCTGATTTTTTCGCCCGCTTTTAATTGAAATCTTATTAAAATATATTTTTTAAATTGTTCCATACGCGTTTGAAAAAGCCTGTGTTTTCTTCTTCGTATATCGAAGCAATTCTGGACTGCGCGTCCGCGCGGTAATTTTCCGATACCAGTGAATTATGATTTTTATACCATGCGGCGGCTTTGATAAAATACTGAACCGCTTCCTGCGGCGATTCATTTTCTTTTACAAGACCGTTAAGATAAAAAACATCGCCGTTATGCAAAATCTTTTTCTCGTTATAATATTTCTGCGCGGTTATTTTTGCGCTTTCATAATCGCCTGCTTCCGCGGCCGCAAAGCCTGCCTTTAAATCGTTAACAGCCTGCTGCTGCCACGGAAACTGTATAAATGCCGATGCGGCCAACGCAAGCGCGGACAGCGCCAGAGCCGGAATTAATGTTTTTTTTTCGCGTTTTTCCTTTTCTGCGTTTAACGTTCCTTCATTAATATCCTGATCAATGTTTTTTTGCGGTTTAAGGTTTACCGTTATGTGATAAATTGTTCTTGCGAGCGCCGCGATGAATATAACAAGTATTGCCCAGTCCGCGGGCTGGAAGTATAGGTCGCCTGAAAGAACGCCCCTTGGGTCTGTCAGTATGAAAATGCCAAGAAGGTAATTAATGCCTGCGAACCATAAAATAAAAAACAAAATGCCTGTTTTAACGGCGTTTGTAAATGAAACAGGAAGTTTTTTGGAAATTATTATTAAAACGATATGATAAATTATCGTAATTAAAAGACCAACTCCGGGCAGCAGGAAAGTAAAAAATAAAAACACCTGCTGTATGAGCGCGCAGACTATTAAAGATTTTATGTATGTTTTCCATTCCCTGCTCATCGCGGGAATAACAGAAATTATTATAATCGCGGTAAAAAGCAGACAAGACAGTATTGCTTTTAATATGCCTGCAGGTGGAAACGCTATTAACTGAAGCGGAGAGCCGAGCCATTGAACCGCAAACAATAACATCGATAACTGAAGAAACATAAAAGCCCCCTTAATTTTGCGCGGTTATTTTTCTTATTTCAGAAACAAGATAAAAAGAGCCTGTCCCAAGAACCGGAAGCGTTTTGTTAAAAGCGGCTGCCTGTTTAACGGCTTCCTGCGTGTCAGCGATAAGCGATATTTTATCCTTTCCGGCTTCCTTAACAAAAGCGCCGTAAACCGCAGCGGGAACGCTTGCCTTGAATGTCCCCGGGGTTGTAATGATTATTTTTGAAAAATATTGATGAGCTTCCTTCGCCATGCGCGCCGCGTCCTTGTCCGCCGCGCACCCAAAAATTAAAACGCCGCCTTCTCCGTAGAGCGCGCAAAATGTTTCAATACACAGCGCGAGGCTTTCAGGGGTATGCGCGCCGTCGATAATAAAGGGCATTTGATTCGCCGCGCTGATTTTTTCAAAACGCGCCGGTATTTTTATATTTTCAAGTCCCCTGCGGATTGATTCTTCGCTGATAATTTTGTGCGTATCTTTACGCTTGCAGGAAATTTCTTCTGATATTATCTGAAGCGCGGCGAAAGCGAGCGCGGCGTTTTGCGCCTGAACCTTTCCCGGAATTGGAATGTGCAGGTTAAGCATTTCACGCGGAAGCGCAGAAGGTGCGAAGGCATTTAAATTAGATTTATTAGAAAGCGAAAAGCCTGTTCCATGTGATGTGACATTTATATCAGAAATTTTTATTATATCCGGCAGATAATAAAGCGGGCTGTTTTTTTCGCCTGACGCATTTTTAAAAACTTCAAAAGCTTCTGCGCGCTGTTCCGCAAGAATTAAAGGCCTACCTTGTTTTATGATTCCCGCTTTTTCGCCCGCGATTTCCGCGATTGTACTGCCCAAATAATTTGTATGCTCAAGCTCGATTAATGTTATTACGCTTGCAAGCGGTTCAAGCACATTTGTCGAATCAAGCCTGCCGCCAAGACCTGTTTCTACCGCCATGATGTCGCATTTCGCGTAACGCGCGCAGAGAAAGAAAAAAAGCGTAAGCAGTTCCCAGTAGGTAGGCTCGCATCCTGACCACGCGTTACGCGCATGTTCTGGCAGGTCTTTGGGGGCTTCAGCGGCAAAAAGAACGTTTCCCGACGCGGGAAGGCGCGTTTCAATTATTTCGCGGAGCTCACATCCTGCCGCGCAGTATGTGTCTTCATTGAAGAATGAACCGTCTAGGCAGATGCGTTCCCTTACGTCCGCAACATGCGGCGACATATAGCGCGCCGTCCTGAAGCCGGATGCTGTCAGAATGGCGGCTAACATGCTTGTGACGGAGCCTTTGCCCTTTGAACCCGCGATATGTACGGACGGCGCGCATTTGTGCGGGTTTCCTGCCAGTTCACATAACGCCTGCATTCTGTCTATGCGGAAACTCTTGGGTTTCTGCCCGCGCTCAAGATTGATGAAAGCTGAAAGCCAGCTAAAGACTTCTTCGGACGATGCGAAATTATTTTGTTTTTTCAAATATTTCTCCAGGATAATCTCACACGGAAGCACAAAGGCGCTGAGAAATTATAATGCTAATATTAACTCGAACTGAGCTCATAAGTCTGGCCGTACTTCACTATCTGCACGTTCGGGTAGCCGTTTTCCTCAAGATATTTTTTTATGAAGGTTTGCGCTTTGCGTTCGCCGTGAACAAGGAAAATGCCTTTTAATTTTGAAGTGTCCACCGCTTTTAACCACTGAAGCGTTTCTATATAATCGGCGTGAGCGCTGAAGGCATTAATTTCTTCCACCTGCGCTTTCACCTTGAAAAGGCTCCCGTGGATTTTAACTTCGCTTTCGCGGTTGCGGATGCGCCGCCCAAGCGTGTTTTCCGCCATATAGCCGACTGTCATGATGGTTGTGTTGGGGTCTGAAATGTTGTGTATCAGATGATGCTGAATACGGCCGGCTTCGCACATACCGTCGGCGGAAATTATTATCAGCGGTCCTTTTTGATCGTTTAACGCTTTTGATTCCTGAACGCTTGTCGTAAAATGAAGGCTGTTAAAACCAAACGGATTTTTATGATGTTTGATGAACGCTTCCTTTATTTCGTCGTCGTAACATTCGGGGTGCACCTGAAAAATCGTAGTCGCGTTAGTTGCCATCGGCGAATCAACATAGATTGGCACTTCGGGGATAACGCCTTCATCGGTAAGCAGATGGAAGTAGTAAACAAGTTCCTGCGTGCGTTCAATCGCGAAGGAAGGTATTAAAATTTTTCCCCTTCTTTCCACCGTCCGTTTCGCAATCCCTGCGAGTTTCTGGATTGCGTCGTCTGTCGAGCTGTGCTTTCTGTCGCCGTAGGTGCTTTCAAGGATGATGTAATCGGGCGCTCCCTGCGGAATTGCGGGGTCGCGGATGATCGGTTTACCCTTGCGGCCGAGATCGCCTGTCGCGAAGATGTTAAGTTCATCTCCGCCTTTTTTTATTTTTATCGACGCGATGGCGGAGCCAAGGATATGCCCTGCGTCGAAAAATTCAAGGCTGACGCCGTCGCCGATAAACATCGGTCTGTTATACGAAACTCCGATTGTCTGGCTTACAGCTTTTATCGCGTCCTGCTCTGAAAAAAGCGGAGTCCAGTCGAACTTTTCACCCTTTTTCTGCGCCTGGCTTTTCAGGTATTTCGCGTCACGCGCCTGAATGTTCGCAGAGTCCATCATTATAAGGCTTGCGATATCCCTGGAAGCGGGGGTGGCGAAAATGTTACCCTGATAGCCCTGCTTTGTAAGCACCGGCAGAAGACCGCAGTGATCAAGGTGCCCGTGCGTCAATATGACGCTTTCTATTCTGTCTACCGGAATCCCGAAGTTTCTATTTTTACGATCCGATTCTTCCCTGGAACCCTGAAATGCGCCGCAATCGATAAGATAGCTTAATCCGTCAATCTCAAGCACATGCTTGGAACCTGTAACCTCTTCGGCTGCGCCGAGAGAATAAAATCCTGCGTCCATAAAGAAAGTATAATGTCGAATTACCAAAAAGGAAAGAAAAAAAGGATTATTAATACTGGACAAAAATTCGCCGAAAGTGATATTATATAAGGAGACGCCGAATGAAAACTTTCCAGAAACGGGGAACAGTGGAAAGATTTCAGTTCCTTGAGGTTGGCTGATAGCGGGTGCAGTAATACCCCTCCTTTACCGCAATGGAGGAAGAAAATGTATAAGAGAGAAATTGATCTGATGGATGAATCTGTTTTCCCAAGAGAGTCCATCTATTTGGCGAAAGAAAATCCAAACCGGTATACGACAAATGTCCCAAGGAAAGAAAAATCAAATGAAGAAATAATAAACGCTGTTACTGCTGATATGATAAATTCTTTGGGAGAGAATCTTGAGCCTTGATTTTTCGAGACATGTTTTATTTGATTATGTATATCTGCAAAACCCTGACTGGACTTACGCGTTTGATCCGGCTACAGACGATTTCAAACTGAGGGATAAAAATTCCGTAATAGACGCTATTCTCAGTATTCTAAGACAGATTTATACAAATATAATAACAACTAATAAAGTTAATTTACATGCGCCAAAATGTGATGTTATTTTACTTGATCAGGCTTTGAATAAGTACTCAAGAGATATATACGGCGGAAGCCGCCTTAAAGCCAGAATTGAAAATAATAAACAATTAACAACGATACCAAAAAACAACTTGCTCAAATTTTCTGATTATGGCTTTAAGATAGATTCTACCTCGCCGTATATTCATAAAGAAATTGCAGTACTGTTGTATTGGCTTTCTATAATGAAACCATTTTCCATTGAGCCTCCGCATAATTCCATTAAGAAGCTGGGTTTGGCGGGAAAGTTTCATAATGAGTATATATCATATCTGATTGTTCAGGCTGCGCTGCAATTATACGATCTTAGATTAACAATACATGAAAAAGACTTGATGTTTCAGGAATTTTTATATGACCTGCATTATAGAAATCTATCGAGATCGTCTCTTGAATTTTTTCTTGACGAATATTTAAAGCCCATAATATAGCGGTAAAATTTCCGCTTACAGCTTGACATTTTTTTCCAAATTTCGCAAAATAACCATATAAGGAGAAATTTTATGAAAAAAATGTTTACAATTCAACAAATAGTACC